>Ga0208704_100086_pt1 | contig 27239 bp, 16 predicted proteins | sample DeeseametaMP0144_FD_184221 | JGI IMG/M metagenome (GOLD analysis project Ga0208704, IMG submission 184221) | Marine microbial communities from the Deep Atlantic Ocean - MP0144 (SPAdes) | ecosystem: Environmental > Aquatic > Marine > Oceanic | place: West of Cape Verde, Atlantic Ocean | collected...
TTTTCATCGTGAAGTCGATCCTCAAATTCACGAATGTCGCGCATTCTTTTGTATGCTGCTAGCAATTGCTCTTCCGTTAATTGCATATCTTTGTTCCTTATTAACTACGCTTAAAAGAAAATCCAAAAATTAATGGTTGAATTTTTAAACCGTATATTTATATAAATATATTTTTATTTAATTTCATATTAGACTAAAAAAAAATAATGCATAAAAAGATGAGAAAAATATTAAAAACAGAAGGTTGAGAACTTAAAGAATTTTTAAAAATTTTACAGTAGTTCAATCACATATGAAAACAAACCTTTAACCAACCTTTATTTTATATGATAAGTTTTTTGCACTGTTTTAATTTTATTAAAGCACCTAAAAGAGCTTATTTAATATCGGGATCTATATTAATTATTTTAAACGATGGAGTGTTTGTAATGGATTTAAATAACACAGTATTAACTGGAAAGAAGCTACGTGGCGCTGAAAAAATGGCGCGTATTCCAATTAAAGTTGTTCCAACGGAAACGACACCGAAAAAGCCAGAATGGATTCGGACTAAAATTAGTCAACCTGAGGAAGTTCAAATCATTAAGGATTTATTACGACAACAGAAACTACATACGGTTTGTGAAGAAGCGGCCTGCCCCAATTTGCCACAATGCTTTAGCGGAGGGACTGCAACGTTTATGATCATGGGAGATATTTGTACTCGACGCTGTCCATTCTGTGATGTCGCACATGGTCGTCCTAATATCCTAGATCCTAATGAGCCAAAGCATCTGGCTGAAACAGTCAAGAATCTAAACTTAAAGTATGTCGTGATTACTTCTGTTGATCGAGACGACTTAAAAGATGGTGGTGCACAGCATTTTGCAGATTGCATTCGAGAAATTCGTCAAACCAGTCCAGACACTTTGATTGAAGTTTTAGTTCCTGATTTTCGTGGTCGCGCAGATATTGCACTTAAGATTCTGAGCAAAAACCCACCTGATGTCTTTAATCACAATATTGAAACCGTGCCACGCCTGTATAAAGCCATGCGACCAGGCGCTGACTATCAGCATTCATTGGATTTACTTAAGAAATTTAAACACTACTGCCCTGATATCCCAACGAAATGTGGTTTGATGGTCGGTTTAGGAGAAGTCGAGGCTGAGGTTATTGTCTTATTAAATGATTTGAAAGATTATCAAGTAGACTATGTCACAATCGGTCAATACTTACAGCCATCTAAATCTCATGCGCCAATTCATCGTTTTGTTACGTTGCAAGAGTTTAAGCATTATCAAACACATGGAGAGCGCTTAGCGTTTAAAAATATTTGGAGTGCGCCATTAGTACGATCAAGTTATTTTGCAGACCGTCAGTATCATGGTGAAGCTGTGCCTAACCCTTACATGAGCGAATGACTTTTCATCCTATTTACGTTTATTAACATTTCAGATGGAAATAGTCATTTTCAGCTCATAAGAACACTTTTAAAGTAGCTCAAGGACTGGTAAAGCCAAAAGATCTAATTTAACCAAGCAAAGAAAAAAGCATTTAAAATCGAAGCAAGAAGAAATGACGTAAATGACCATAAATTTTGAAGCTCATTTCTAAAGTTTAAAAATATTACAGTCTCATCATAAAGGAATATGATATGAACCTGTTCAATACCGCATCTGCAAAACAGCTGCAAACGACGCATTTAATTAATCAAACTACTGTACATGCTGCCCCTGTTTTAGCATTGCCTCAAGAAGATCAAACGTCTTTATTCCGCCGCTCTATTCAGCATAATTATGCTGACTTACTCAAAATAGCGGATGATTCAGATATGGCGATTGGTCTTACAGATCATCACGGGACTCTCTTATGGACATGGAGTAGTTCAGCCATGCTTTCTTCTGCTGAACAGGTACATTTTATTGAGGGCGGACATTGGTCTACACAGGCAGTTGGAACCAATGCGATTGGTATGACCTTGAACAGCCAAATTTCAAGTTGCGTCTATTCTCATGAAAACCAAATGGACAGTGTTCGTGATTGGGTTTGTTATGCCGCACCGATCTGGGATCCAGCATCAGGTCAATTTCATGGCATTATTAACCTTTCCACAAAATATAAAAAACATACGCCTTTAGGGCTGCTTGCAGTTGAACGCTGTGCAGATTTAATACAACGCGCCATAAAACTTGAACAGCAAAATTTTTTATACATTAAGGCACTAGGCTCGCCTTGGGTTCAATTTAATGGGCATACATTGAACTTGAGTCACCGTCAAATTGAAATACTATGCATTTTAGCTTTGTATCCCCATGGCATTTGTTTAGAAGAGTTACACTATGCCCTTTATGGTGAGCGTAGTGTCAGCCTAAAAACCCTAAAGGCTGAGCTTTCACAACTTCGTAGCTTATTACCCCATTCAATTGAGGCTCGCATTTATAGGCTTAGCTGTGAAGTTCAATGTGATTTTTTACGTGCTGAACAATCATTAAATGCAAATCTTATATCCAGTACATTCTCGCTATATAAAGGTAGCTTTTTATCTAAATCAGAAAGCCCATTACTCAGCACATGGAGACATTGTTTTGATGCCCGTTTAAGCCAGTTGATCTATCAAATAAAGGATATCGATCAATTATTACGAATTATTGGGCAAACACATGATCGAATTGATGCAATACAACGCTTATTAGAACTCTTACCACAAGATAGCGCCCACCGTAATTATTTTTCTAACCTAATTTAAATATTATTTTTGGCTTCAACTCTAAAGTTTTATTGTGTAGAAGATTGAAAAGGAAGTATGACTTTCATACTTCCTTTAATAAAATTTAAAATTGAGAACTAACTACAGTGAAGTCTAGTAATTCACTTACCTAGCTTTGACACCCAGTTTGTCGCTGGATGGTGTACCCATGCCATTACTACAGCTTTAATAGTTAAAGCCACCAAATCTTCTAAGTCTAAGTTATGTAAGTGTGACTTACCATAAGCGCACGTCTATGCCGTGATGGTGACGATAAATATTTAAGAATGCTGACAAGCTTCATCCACCGTTGGTGATATAGAGGATCGGCATCCCCTTTCTTAAAGGGGTTTCAATGAGGTGTGAATAGCCCCCACTCTTCTAGACAAATTTAGTCTATTCTTAAGACCTTTTTAGTAGGAAAATATCTATTCATAGCTAGGTTCATGAACCAAATATTTTACAAGTTGTAACTTTAGTACTCTAAGTAATTAAATTTGTTGTTTATTAAACATAAATTTAATTGTGAACTATATTATAGGTGAACATAAGTTAAATGAATAATAATTAATATTTTGTTCATTAATACTGATATACAACGAATTTTATTATATGTCACCCCTCAATTACAAATATAAATGACTGCTCGTCTAATCATCTCCATTACACAATTAAATGTTAAAATGCATAGCTAGCTTCATCTAAGATAAAATATATGTATCCAAATCTACAGCACAGCTTCGAAAACAGCGTCATTCTTGTTGTTGAAGATGATTATGATATTGGTGACATTCTTGAAAAATACATAAAAAATGAAAACATGCAAGTCATTCGTGCATTGGATGGACAGCAAGCTTTAGAGTGCCTGAAAAACTACTCTATCGACCTGATTCTCCTTGATATTAAATTACCCAAACTAAATGGCTGGGAAATTCTACAAATCATTCGTCAAACAAGTCATATACCTGTAATTATGTTGACTGCATTAGATGATCAAGTGAATAAGATTATAGGGCTAAAAATGGGTGCTGATGACTTTATTATTAAACCATTTAATCCGAATGAAGTGATTGCGCGAATACAAGCTGTACTTAGACGAAGTACAAGTCAAAATACTGAAATTAATCATGTTATTCGTTATAAAAATATTGAAATTAACCCTGAATATCATCAAGTTTACATTTCAAATGGTCAAAGAAATCAGCTACTCAACCTTACTTTAACTGAGTATAAAATACTGGTTTTGATGGTGAAAACACCAAATAAAGTCTTTACGCGTAATGAATTGATCCAAAACTGTATGCCTGAAAGTGATGCTTTGGATCGCACTGTAGATAGCCATATCAGCAAGTTACGCAAAAAACTTGAGGAAAATTATGTAAATGGCTTGTTAATAAATGTCCGTGGCGTGGGTTATCGCTTAGATCAAAACTATGAAATTTAATTTTTTAAAAAACTCAGTTGGAATTAACTTTCAGTTTATCATCATGATGAGCCTACTCAATTTAGGCGTTACGCTGTTATCTTTCATGATTGGCTATTTTGTTTATAGCTGGGCAATCGAAATCGGCTTTTTAGATTTCCAAAGTGTTAATTCAAATGAATTTTTCATCACATCCGTAGACTTTATATGGCTATTTTTAGTTTTATTAACAGGCTTTTTTCTTTCTACTCTCCTCGCCTTTAAATATGGAAAACGCTATACACAGCCAATCAGTGATTTAGCCGATGTTATTCAGCAAATTCAACAAGGAAATTTAGCACTCAGAATTAAACAGCCACATCATGATATTCCACATGAAATAAAATCACTCATAGAGAACTTCAATGCCATGGCAAACCAGCTTGAAGTATCGGTTAAGAATTCAACCGTTTGGAATGCTGCGATTGCGCATGAACTAAGAACACCTGTGACAATATTACAAGGCCGTTTGCAAGGTATTGTCGATGGCGTATTTATTGCCGATCAAGCTTTACATCAAAGTTTATTGAACCAAGTCGAAGGCTTATCTTACCTTGTGGAAGATTTACGGACACTAACACTGATTGAAAATAAACAATTACGTTTAGAACTAGAAAAGACCAATTTAAAAGACAGTATTGAAAAATGTCTGCAGATGTTTCATGAACGGTTTCAATTTAAAGGTTTAACGACTGTTTTAAATTTGACGGATGAATTGGTTTGCGTTGATGTAAGAAGGATGGAACAAGTCTTTATTGCATTATTCTCTAATTTTCTAAGATATTCGAATGCTGGACAAATCAATATAACAACAGTGACCACAACAGAGCATTGGGTATTAACATTTGAAGATGAAGGCCCAGGTATTAATGAATCGCATCTTGAACACTTGTTTAAACCCTTCTATCGTTTGGAAGACTCTAGATCCCGTTTAGATGGTGGTACAGGATTAGGCTTGGCAGTGATTGATGCAATTATTGAAGCACACCAAGGTCATATTTATTATTCTAAATCCAAAAGCTTAGGCGGCAGCTGTTTTACAATACAGTTAAAGGCCCAAGCTAATTTGAGTATTTAAGTTAAAAATACTCAAATTAGCATCATAATTCTTTTAAAAATCAAACTTTATTAACACCCCACTCTTTCTTTAGGATTGCATATTGCATGGTATTTTCATATTTTGGTGAACCATCTGGATTTTTAATAAATGAGATAAATTCTATAAAATGTCCCTCTTTACGAAAACCTAAACGCTCGCAAAGTTTTTGTGAAGCGGTATTGTAATCTTCGACATAGGCATAGATTTGTCTCGTATCTAATTGATTAAATAAGTAATTTATAAATGTATAAGCACTTTCGTTGGCATAACCTTTGCCATGAAATTTTTCATTAAAATTCCAGCCAATTGAATATGTATCTGGTTCTTCTTTGATAAAGAAAATCTCACCAATGAGTTGATCAGAATCTTTCAGGCATACTGCAATACAGTCATTGTCATTTTGCCTTTTGTGAATTTTAGCCAGTGCATTTTCAATCGTTGTTGTCGTATCGGAGGCAAAACAATTGGTGATTGGCTTTGATAAATATTCTAATAATCCTGACGCATCTCGTTCTTCAAATGTTCTCAAGATTAAACGAGGGGTTTCGATTCGAATTGTCATATTCAATCTCGCATGATTCATCATTAAATTTGGGGATGAGCTGAAATATATTATGTTCAGCTCACCGATTTAGTGAGTTAATGCGCAGCTTTGCGTTTCGAGAATTTCTCTACCATGCTCATGACTACAATAAAGAAAATCGGTACAAAAATAACAGCCAAAACAGTTGCACTGATCATGCCACCAAACACACCTGTACCAATCGCTTTTTGAGTTTCAGAGCTTGCGCCACTGGCAATAACTAAAGGAATAACGCCACAAGTAAATGCTAGAGACGTCATTAAGATTGGGCGTAGGCGCAATTTTGCAGCAGCAACAGTTGCTTCAACCAACCCCATACCTTCTTCTCTCAGCGCTTTAGCAAATTCAACAATGAGAATGGCATTCTTAGCGGATAGACCAATAATCGTGATCATGCCAACTTTAAAGAAAATATCATTTGGCATACCTCGAATCATGACTGCAACAAAGGCGCCAATTAATCCTAAAGGTACAACCAACATCACAGAGAGTGGAATTGACCAGCTTTCATAATGCGCTGCCAAGACAAGAAAGACGACTAACATCGACAACAGTAATAAAAACAAGGTTTGTGATTCAGACTGTTTTTCTTCTAGAGAAATCCCCGTCCACTCATAGCCCACGCCTTTCGGAAGTTGTTTAATCAGATTTTCCATTTCGCTCATGGCTTGTCCTGAAGACATACCTGCTGCTGGACTGCCAGTAATACTCAATGATGGGCGACCATTGTAACGATTGTATTGTTGTGGTGAATGTTGCCAAATTGGGCTGATAATTTCAGACATGGAAACCAATTTACCACTTTGGCTATTCACCTTAATCTGAAGAATATCCTCAATATTCATACGTGATTTGGCATCAAGTTGCACAATGACTTGTTGCATACGATCTTGATTTGGGAAATCATTGACATACATCGAACCCATCGAGGTCGAAATAATATCGGTCACATCACTGAAATTAACACCCAAAGCCTGCAATTTATCGCGATCAATTTTAAGCTCTACAGAACTGCCGTCAGGCAAACCTTCAGGATAGACCTCCGCCACGATTTTACTTTGTGATGCTAATGCTAAAAGCTGATCTTGCGCCTCTCTTAAAGCAGGCATACCAATGTTGCCATGATCTAATAATCGCAATGAAAAACCAGATGAATTCCCCAGTTCATCAATGGCTGGTGGTAACACAGACATGGTCTGGCCTTCTGAACTTTCAGCCATCGCCATATTGGCATTATTCACAACTTCTTGTGCCGTAATAGTACGCTCTTCAAATAGCAATAGATTGGTAAAATACATCGCTGTATTTTGACCAGAACCACTAAAGCCAAAGCCCAATACAGCCATGTTGTCTTTAATACCCGTCTCTTGGTCTAAGTGACTTTGAAATTCAGCAACGACTTTACGGGTACGTTCTTGTGTTGCATCCGCAGGCAGCTGAATCGAGGTCATAAACCACCCCTGATCTTCTTCAGGCATAAATGCAGTCGGTACTTGTTTAAAGCTAAAAATCAGCACAATAACAATGCCTAAGAAACACAACATTGCGATGGTTTTATGTTTAATTACTTTAAATAAACTGCGCTCATAGCGATTGTTCAGCTTCTCAAAACTACGATCAAACCAAGCAAAAACACCTTTTTTCTGATGATCTTGATCAATCGGCTTTAACATCGTTGCACATAAAGCTGGGGTTAATGTCAGTGCAAGGAATGCTGAGAATAAAATTGAAACCGACATGGTAATGGTGAACTGACGATAGATAATCCCCACCGAGCCTGCTGCCAAAGCCATCGGTAAAAATACAGCGGCTAACACTAAGGTAATACCAATAATCGGATTGGTAATTTCCTTCATGGCTTTAGATGTGGCTTCAACTGGAGATAAGCCTTCTGTCGCCATAATGCGTTCAACATTCTCAATGACCACAATCGCATCATCGACAATAATCCCGATCGCAAGCACCATACCGAACATGGTCAACACATTAATCGAAAAACCAGCAAGCAGCATGACTGAGAATGTGCCAAGCAATGCGATCGGTGCAACAATAGCTGGAATCAAGGTATAACGAACATTGTGTAAGAAGATAAACATGACAATAAAAACTAATGCCATAGCTTCAAGCAATGTCATGATTACTTTTTCAATCGAGACTTTTACAAAAGGTGCAGTGTCGTAAGGTATAGAGTATTTCATACCATCAGGCAATGCTGGGCTTAACTGTTCAATTTTCGCTTTGACGCCCTCTGCAGTCTTAACAGCATTGGCACCAGGGCTCATTTGTATCGCCACAGCTGTAGAGGCTTTACCATTTTCTAAAATCGCAAAGTTATACATCTGCGCACCAATTTCGACACGAGCGACATCCGACAGTCGAACATTGGCGCCATTTTGCTGAGCACGTAGACTAATATTTTTGAATTGCTCTACAGTTTCTAATTGACCTTGAGCCGTTAAAGGAATAGTAATTTGTTGCCCCGTCAAAGTAGGAACATCACCAATACGACCTGGTGATATCGGCAAGTTTTGGTTTTGGATGGCTGTATTCACATCTTGAATACTCAATCCATAAGAGATCAAATGGTCTGGATCGACCCAAATCCGCATAGCTTTCTCAGCACCAAAATTTTGGACTTTACCAATACCTTCAACCCGCTTTAATTCTTCAATCACATAGCGTGTCATGTAGTCACTGACATCAATTTCACTATATTTGCCATTCGGTGAACTTAAGCCCACCATCATTAAAAAACCAGATGATGCGGCGTCGACCATCAGTCCTTGTTGTCGCACTGTTTGAGGTAAGCGTGACTCAATGGCTTTAATTTTGTTTTGCACATCAACTTGTGCCAGTTCTACATCTGTACCTGGTTTAAATGTTGCGGTGATTGTTGCTGTTCCAGAACTATCTGAACTTGAACTGTAATACAGTAAGTTTTTGACACCTGACATTTCCCGCTCAATCAAAGTCACAACACTATCATTCAATGTTTTTGGCGTAGCACCCGGATAGGTCGCAGTAATATTAATCTGTGGTGGCGCAACACTCGGAAATCGCGCAATAGGTAACTTGGGGATGCTGAGCACACCTAACAATATAATAAATAAGGCGATTACCCATGCAAAAATAGGACGCCTAATGAAAAATTGAGACATTATTGCTGTCCTCCATTTTCCTGAGTATTTGTAGGTTGCCACTGCTTAATTTTTAGTTTTTGCTCAGGCTGTATACGATCAGCGCCTTCAACAATGACTTTTTCGCCTGCTTGTAGCCCTTGTGTTACTACATAGCTATTTTGATAACGTTGACCAAGCTGAACAGGCTTGCTTTGCGCTAAACCTTTTTGATTAACAATCGTAACATTGGCTTTACCGCTAATATCATGTTGAATCGCTTGTTCAGGTACTAGGAGTGCATTTTCAACTTGAGCTCGGCTCATATTGACTCGAACATACATACCTGGCAAAAGTTTTTGATTTTCATTATTGGCTAAAATTCGAATCGTGACATCACCAGTGTCAGGATCAACTTTAGTACCCGAAAATAGGATTTCACCTGTAACATGATAAGGTTTACCCTGACTATTCAGGATTTCAACCGTATGTTTGGTGTTTGACACGTCACCTTGCTGTAAAGCTTCCTGTAGTTTTTCATAATCACTAATTGATTGCTTCACATCGACGTAGACTTTATTAATCTGTTGTATCACAGCCATAGCATTTGTATCACCTTGACCAACCAGAGCCCCTTCAGTCACCAAAATTTCACCAATCGTTCCAGATATAGGGGCTGTAACAGTCGCATATTTAAGATTAAGCTGCTGTCTGCTTAACATAGCTTGCATTTGCGCCACGTCCGCTTTTGCTTTTTGATAATCTGCTTCCGTATTGTTGTATTCCTGCTGACTAACCGCATTTACTTTTACTAATTCAGTGTAGCGTTTTAACAGCACCTGCAAACGTGTCACCTCAGCCTGTGCACGGTTTAAAGTCGCTTGATTGCTTTTTACATCTGCCTGAAAAATTTCAGAATTTAATTTAAAAAGTGGTTGACCAGCTTGTACATAAGAGCCTTGTTTAAAAAGCACTTTATAAACAATTCCACCCACTTGCGGACGAATCTCAGCAATACGATAAGCTGCAACACGACCGGGAAGATTTTCAATTACATTTAAGGATTGCGGTAATACAGTGATGGTACTGACAACTGCCGGCGGCATTTCTGTTGGGGACTGATCAGCATCTTTGGATTGTGTACAGCCGATTAAAAATACAGTTGTAATAAGTATTGAACTTATTAAATGATGACGTGTTTGCATGCTTTTTCAGAGGGAGTTTTTAGATGCTAATATTTTGAAATAGCAGTGTTTATGAATTGCTGATGTTGTGTGGAGATTGTGTGGAGAGATTAAAATATTTATTGTTTAATGACACGCTTAAACAGCGTGGCTTGTAAATGGGTATAAATAATTTTGTAGTTCTACATTTTTTGATCGTATCTTAGTTTTTACTCATAGTTCATGAACTTTAAAATTCTAAACTAAGACTAATATCTACATAAGCAATTGAAAATAAAATACATAGTTTCTTTATAAATTTATGAAGTGAACTTTAGGTGAACATAAGTTAAATAGCATATCTAAGACTGTAGCCTACGCAACCTCAGTTGGTGCTACAGCTCGACATCGTGAATCCCAGTAAAATTATATTCACGATGCCGAGTACGCTAATGAACATAATATACGTTATGCCGAAATCTACGCGCGCAGCCTATCAATGTGATGATCTAACTTGATAAAAAACCGTTTGAGCTGATCTATTTCTCGATCGTTGTCTAATTCTGAATTTTGTAATTGTTCTAGTGCTGTCTCTAGCAGATCGCACATATATGAATAATCTTCTCTGGTTAGAACGCCTATTTTTCTGTCGTAATTAACTGTTTTGAACAAATGTGCATTTCGAATCATAAGTCTTTATCTGCATCTTATTTATGGACTGTGGTTCATGGTAAATCTACTTTTTTTATTTCATGTTTTCCTTAATGATCTGAATCGTGAATTGGAATTATAAAAAATAGTCTGTATCACTTTGAATTTTAGGAGAAATATGCTGCTCAACCCATGTTAACCATGCCCTTGTTTTAGCATCTATAAAATGACGCGATGGCAGTAATGTATAAACACCAATATCAGGTGATCTCCAATCTGCTAAAACACGGCGCAATCGCCCAGTACGTATAGCCTCAATCACAGCAAAAGTTGGAAGTAATGCGATACCCATATCTTGTTGCACCATGTCTAATAATAGTTCTGGTGTGTCAGCAATCAACTGCCCTGTAATATCGATTTGATACGAACAACTATCTTCACTTACAAGATGCCATTGCGGTGTAATCGATGGGTTCACTAATCTTAAACATGCATGTTTTTGTAGATCATCTAGTGATTTGGGTTCGCCATATTTTTCTAAATAAGCTGGTGATGCGCAAAGTAATGAAAATATTGTTCCAATTCTGCGAGCAACAAATCTGGAGTCAGCCAAAGATTCGGTGAGATATAAACTGACATCAATTCCTTTGGCTAAAAGGTCTGGCACATTCTGGGAAGTACGGTACTCAACCGTAAGCTCGGGATAGGTTTGACAAAACTCGGCCAGCATCGGAGACACATAATGATGACCAAAACTGGCCATACTCAAAACACGTAACTTGCCCTGCGGTTTGCTTGCCATTCCCATGGCTTGAGCTTCTGCTTCTTCCACCATTGCAAGCACTTGACGGCATTGCTCTGCATAAGCTGCACCAATATCGGTCAACGCATGCTGTCTGGTCGATCGTTGTAGTAATTTTGTACCTAAACGCCCTTCTAACTCGCTAATGAGTCGAGACACTTGCGCTGTTGTCAGTTCCATCTGCTCTGCGGCAGCGGTAAAGCTTCCACTATCAATGACTTTTAGGAAAGCATGCATTGCATGGAGTAATCCACCCTCAAGATTTTTGCGCATAACGTAAATATGTTTTTCTTAATTACGCATTGTTGCACCAGTCTGGATCACCCACAATGACATTAATGTACATACATTGAACAGTTTCATTGTCTTAAGTTGAACTGATCAATCTTTTTCCAAGTATGTCATTTACTCCAAATATTCAACGGGATGTTGAGAAAAGAAAGTAGCTCGATCTACAAAATTCAAAGGAGATATAAATGAATATAGCGACAAAATTTACCCCAAATAAAATTCCAACCAAGGATGTGTCACTTGAAGATAAATATCTCAGTGATGACGGTACTGCTTATATGACAGGTATTCAGGCTATGGTGCGTTTACCACTCGCGCAAACACGGCGGGATACTTTAAACGGTTATCATACTGCTGGTTTTATTTCAGGTTATCGTGGTTCCCCTGTCGGAAATTACGATAATTTTCTCTGGCAAGTTGAAGGCATACTCAAAGACCATCATGTTGTTTTTCAACCCGGTGTAAATGAAGATCTCGCTGCTACTGCAATTTGGGGTACCCAACAAGCCAATCTCGCAGGGCAAGGTAAATATGATGGTGTAACGTCTTGGTGGTATGGCAAAGGCCCTGGGGTAGATCGTTCTGGAGATGTTCTGCGTCATGCCAATCTTGCAGGAACATCAGAACGAGGTGGTGTGGTTGCCTTCTTTGGTGATGACCACTCTTGTAAATCGTCAAGTATTCCACACCAGTCAGAATACGTGATGATTGGTTGTGGCATTCCAATTTTTTACCCGACTTCAATACAGCAAATTCTTGATTTAGGTGCTCATGCGGTTGCCATGTCACGCTTTGCGGGTGTATGGACATCAATGAAGTTGGTCAGTGAAATCGTCGAAACCTCTGCTTCTGTTCATGTGGATTTAGATCGAGTTACTCCTGTTTTACCCCAAAATATTCAAATGCCTGAAGATGGTGTCAATATACGTTGGCCTGATCACGGCATTCAACAAGAAGAACGTCTTTATAAATATCGCTTACCCGCTGTATTGGCTTATGCACGTGAAAATCAACTAAATCAGGTGACATGGCATTGTCCTGATGCGCGTATTGGCATTGCAGCAAGTGGTAAAGGTTATTTAGATACGATTGAAGCGTTACGTATTCTCGGAATTGAAGGTGAAACGGCCCAACAGCTCGGATTGAGAGTGTATCAAGTTGCTTTAATTTGGCCTTTAGAACCGCAAGGTCTGCGTGAATTTGCCGAAGGTTTAGAAGAACTGATTGTTGTAGAAGAAAAACGCCCGATTCTTGAAGCACAAATTAAAGATGAACTCTATGCGCTTCCAGATGGCAAACGCCCGCGTATCATCGGTAAAGCGAGTGATGGAAAAGGTGAATGGAGTACATCGATTGATGAAGCGCCTTTGATTGGTCACTATGAATTCCAACCTGAACCGATTGCAAAAATGTTGGCTGCTCGATTCTTAAAATTAGATCTTCCAGAAAGCTTAAAAACGCAAATTCAAAATAGACTTGAGCTGTTACAAAAAGCAGAGCACGAGTCACGGCGTGTTTTAGATATTGCAGAACGTAAACCTTTCTTCTGTAGTGGCTGCCCTCACAACTCATCAACTAAGTTACCCGAAGGCAGTCGTGCACTGGGCGGGATCGGTTGTCATTATATTGCCGTGTTACAAGATCATGACACAGAAACGTTCACGCAAATGGGTGGTGAAGGTGTGAGTTGGGCTGGTGCTTCTCATTTCACCAATGAAAAGCATATTTTTGCCAATCTTGGCGATGGAACCTATTTCCATTCAGGTTATCTTGCTATACGCCAAGCGATCGCTGCAAAACTCAATATAACCTACAAAATTCTCTATAACGACGCAGTTGCAATGACAGGTGGACAACATGTCGATGGTCATCTCAGCGTGGCACAATTAACACGACAACTCGATGCTGAAGGAATCACAAAACAAGTCATTGTTACGGATGAACCTGAGCTGATTCATGCTGAAGAAGGTATTGCTGCTCATGTCGAGATTTACCACAGAAATGAATTAGATGATGTCCAACGCAAATTACGTGAGATTTCTGGGGTTACGGCGTTAATTTATGTTCAAACCTGTGCCAGTGAAAAACGTCGTCGTCGTAAACGCAATGCTTATCCTGATATTGCAGAACGCGTTTTTATCAATACTGAAATTTGTGAAGGTTGCGGTGACTGTTCTAAACAATCGAACTGTTTGTCGATCGAACCTGTTGAAACGGTATTAGGAACCAAACGTCAAATTAATCAAAGTAGTTGTAACAAAGACTTCTCTTGTGTCGAAGGCTTCTGTCCAAGTTTTGTGACAGTCCATACTCGTGATATGAAACGTCCAGAAATATTCAAAGGTATCGAAGCTGGCTGGCCAGAAAATCCTATCCTTCCTGAACTAGATCAACAACCTATCCGGATCATGGTCGGCGGTGTTGGCGGTACAGGTGTAGTTACAGCGGGTGCTTTACTTGGAATGGCTGCTCATTTGGAGGGTAAAGCTACACGTATCATGGATATGGCTGGGCTTGCTCAAAAAGGTGGTACGGTTTATTCCTACATACAACTCGCTACAGACGATGATCAAATCTCCGCAACCAAAATCCCTGCGGGTCAATGTGATCTTTTAATTGGTGCAGATGCGATTGTTGCAGGCAGTAATGCGGCACTTTCTCGTCTAAAATCTGACGCTGTTATCATCGTCAATGAAGATGGTTCCCCTACTTCTGATTTCCTTCAATCTCGTGATTGGTATGCGCCAATTACAGATTTGATTCACCGACTTCGTGGTCGAACGACTCAAGGAAAACTCACATCTTTACCTGTAACACGTATTGCCACACAGGTTTTAGGTGATGCAATCTTTGCAAATCAGATCTTACTTGGCATGGCTTGGCAAGCAGGTCAGATACCGCTTAAACGCGAAAGTATTGAAAAGGCAATTCACCTCAACGGTACGGCTACTGAAAAAAACCTTGAAGCTTTCCGTATCGGTTGTCATTTGATGAGTGAGCCTGACTTAGCCAAACGCATTATTGCAACCATACCAACAACGCGTAAACCAACCACGTTGGCCGAACTTGTTGAAGATCGTACAGCGCGTCTGGTCGAGTATTGGAATCAAGATTATGCAACGCAGTATCGAAATCTTGCTGAACAAGCTACCAAAGTATTACCCGAAGAACTCGCTGGAACCATTGCGACACAGCTGTATAGAGTCATGGCGTATAAAGATGAATACGAAGTTGCGCGCTTACTCACAGGAAAAAGCTTTAAACAAACGATTGAAACGCAGTTTGGCAAAGGTCTACGTTTAACCTATCACTTAGCACCACCAGCTTTGGGTGCTCATGGTGTCATACGCAAACGTGCTTTCGGATATTGGATACGCATTCCGATGATGATTCTTGCTCGCCTACAGTGGCTCAGAGAAACTTTTCTTGATCCATTCACTTTACAGCAAGAACGTCAAAAAGAACACGCTTGGCGTGATCGTTATATCGTATTTGTCAAAGCCATCAGTTCTACACCTGAAAGTTATGACTTATCTGTTGCTGAGCAAATCGCTCAATTACCAGCGGATGTACGAGGTTTTGGTCATGTCAAAATGCAAGCGATGGATGTAGCGATACGACGTTGGGATGAGCTTTCTTTGAGTCTTCGTAAATAACATAAATAAAGGAAATAGATTTATATAAGTAGCTGATACAGGATCTTAGGTTGTATCAGCTACTTATCATTTGGCGATGTTTCAAAATGTATGTTGATCGTTTTAACACCGCAAAATTTTGACTAAAAAGTCTTAGATTTGAGCCTACAGTACATCATTAGATAACGTAGACTTTTTTATTACGCATTTTCGTGAACTAATCTGCTTATTGCTCCAGCGAACAGTACACATACCATCATTGTGTAGACATCTAACAATTCTAATATTGTTGAAGGGATTTCTTGCTTATTTTTTTCGAAAGCACCATAAAGATAATATTTCAAAGGTTCAAGATCATCGATCGATATCTTAAAATTTACGCGGTGGCTAATTTTATTTCTTATCTTATTCATAGCCTTAATTGAGGGTATAAGTTCCTTATAAGGCTCAGAAATTTGAAAATTAGATAATAAATTTATTTTTTGAGCAAAGGTCAACTTACAGTCATCCCAACTTAAAGTCTTATATTCAGCTTTTAAATACTCATCAAGATAGTGTTCTATTATTAAATGGCATGACAAAAAATACCCTAATTCCTCATAGTTAATATTATCTAATCGTTGCCATGTTATAGATCCTTCCGAAATATTCCCGACTAAAGGTGGAAGCCCTTTCTCGTTTCTCATTAATTAACCTTATTTGATTTAAGCCGTATAACTTCATTTTATGTTAAATCGAAATATCGTAATCTGAACTGTGCAGCTACGCAAGTCTCGGTGGCAAGGGCTTCTATTACAGATGATATTCTTCTTCAAGAAATTACCCAGCTATTTTTAAATGCAATATACCTAAAGCTAGATGTTATGATTACATCCTGTTTATGATCTAATTCTCATATGAAAAATCCATTTTCTGACAACGCCCAAATTAGTGTAGTTTCTAACTTCTCTAAACTTGTAAATTCGAATTTTCAAGGAGAAATGAATGCTATCTGCTGGCGTAGAGATTTGGTTGGCGATTTTAAAGAAATTGTGGCTAAACTTGAGTTAAAAGAGAATATTACAGAAGTTTCCGTTGAAGATCTTTTAGCTTTACAACTTTCAGAAAAAGGGAATCTCGCAAGGGAAATCATTTTAAAAGATATACAGCTATTAACCGATTTTGGCGCATCCCCTGCACTTAACTTATTGAAATGTTATGAACGTGATGACGAGCTAGATTTTATTTCAACAGATGTATATTCGTTTCATATTGATCGTTCACCCATAGAAACAGATACTTTCTTATGTACCTACCACGGTGCTGTAAGTGATATCGTGCCCAATGCTCAAGTTGAGAAAAAAGTTCTCATTCCCGAAATCAGAGAAAAGCTTAAAAAGCGGCATGATGGCCCAGAAACAGAGTTTGAAACTTTCCTAGAAGAGTACTTTTTCGACCTGCATTATCAACCTAAACCGAATGCAAAACCTGTGAATTTAGGCTTAGGACATCTTTGGCGCTTGGCGGTAGATCATCCGACGCAACAGGTCTTGCCTTGTGTGCATAGAGCGCCTGTCGAAAAAGATGGTGAGTATAGGTTGCTATTGATTTGTTAAATATTTATTCGATATAGAGTCGATGAATTTAATCTATTTATAGACGGTAAAAAAGCACCTTAAATTTTTAAGGTGCTTAACTGAAAAGCATTACTATGCAAGTTCACAGTTATTGATTTTAGTAATCCCAAAAAATGCGTTGGATTTCCTTGGCATCTTTTGTTTTTGTTAAAGCAAGTGCAGCAAGTAATTTAGCTTTTTGCGGGTTAAGATCATGTGCGACCACCCAACCATATTTGTCATCTGGTTGTTCTGCATTTCTAAGAATAAAACCTTGAGGTACGCGAGATGAACGAATAATTTGCACACCTTGTTTTTGTAAGTCAGTTAATGTTGGAACAATATAATTGGCTACCGATCCATTCCCTGTACCTGCATGAATAATAGCTTTTGCCCCTGCTTTAGCATAAGCCGTGTATGCATCCGGCAACATATTGCCTGAACCATAAACAATTTGTACCAGCGGTAAGCTATCACCTTTAATATTTTCAATATTAAATTCTGAGCTCTTATTATGACGTTTTGCTGTATTTCTGAACCAGTAAGGTTTTCCTTCGACTAAGGTCCCGAGTGCACCCCATTGGCTCATAAATGCATTGGTATGGATATTAATTGTTTTTGAAACATCTCGTGCTGCAAAAATGTCGTCATTCATGAGCACAAAAGTTCCTTTACCTTTTGCACTATCGTCGGCAGCAAGTGCAACCGCACTATAAAGGTTCAACGGGCCATCAGCAGAAAGTGCAGTACTTGGACGCATTGACCCGACCAATACAATCGGCTTATCTGAATGAATCACTAAATTTAAAAAGAAAGCTGTTTCTTCTAGTGTGTCTGTTCCATGTGTAATCACGACACCATTCACATCAGACTTTTTAAGTAAGTCATTGACTTGACGTGCAAGGGATAATAATTCTTTATCCGTAATACTTTCTGATGCAACTTGCATGGCCTGCACACCAGTCACATTGGCAAGGTTTTGAATCTGGGGAACCGCATTTAATAATGCATCCACAGGAACTTTTGCCGCAGTATAGGTTGCACTATTGGTAGAGCTTGCTCCAGCACCTGCAATCGTTCCACCAGTAGCGACAACAACGACATTATTTTTGGCAAATGCTGCACATGGGAGTAATAGGCTTAAACTTAATGTCAAAGCTGAAATCGTTTTTTTCATAGGTCATCCTTTTTGAGTCATTTTATTCTTAGCATTTTTCATACCATAGTAAAATTACTGGAAAAAGATAGGATTGTATAGGTGTAGAAATTGTATTTTTTGTCCATCACATTTCTTAAATACGATTAATCATGGTGCATCTCTTGTAGTTTTGAGATGAGTCCTATTTACCCAATACAGAACAGTTGCAAGAAAATATTCAAAATACGGTACGACTATTTTTAAATGGTTATCGCACTTTTTAGCAAGTTGTTATTTTATTTAGGATGAAAGCAATATGCAGTCCCTCCAAGAATGAAAAACTGCACCGTATTATTTAGGCGGTGGCTATTTATTACCACGTTATTTCATGACCTTGAAAGTCGACAAACTGTTGTTCATTTTTACCAATAAAATCTTCAACCACACGTACAATGCCCGTTGTGCTTTCTTTTACGTTGATGGGTGCATGGCTTCCGCCCATTTCAGTTTGCACCCAGCCTGGATGTAAGTTCAGCACGCCTATTTGGGCAGGAATTGCCTCATTTATCGCAAAGCCCCGTGTGATACTATTGAGAGCAGCCTTGCTTGCGCGATACAGCTCCATACTTCCATCATCGTTTAAAGCAACGCTTCCCATGCGAGAACTCATAAATGCAATGACACTCTTTTCTTTCATCAAAGGAAGAAGTGTTCTCGCAATCGTCACGGGTGCAATGCTATTTACCCAAAACAGATTGGCAATCTCATTGGGCGTGCACTGCTCAACGCGTTGATGTTTTGGCCCAAGAATGCCCGCGGAAACCAACAGTAGGTCGATGGATTTTTCATGATATTTACTGAGTAAACGGTCTGCCGTTTGTACATAGCTTAAATCTAATTCGGTTAATTCAAGTCGGTCGGGATACTCAGAAAGCAGTTGATTTAAGCCTGTAGAGACTTGGTCTATGTCTCGGATGGTCGCGATAACCTGCCAGTGCTGATTAAGCAGCTCACGAACCAGACCTAGGCCAATCCCTCTAGAAGCTCCAACCACGATTGCCCGTTTATTCTTATCAGACATAAAATGTTCCTCTATCACGATAATTCAAGGTGTTAAAAACGCTTGAGCTCAAACCTTCAAAGTTTGCTTTGGGATATTGATTCACAAGCTTAAGAATTCGCTTTGATCATAGTGCAGTAAGAATTTTTTATACAAACCTATTTCTGTAGACTTATTCAACCTTCATCATTCATTCAATGAATAAGCCCACAACTAACACATGAGTCTTACCAGCAATAGGTTTTCCTACGACCCAAAATTGGAGAATTTAGAAAACCTAAAACCTAGCGATTTCTGTCTAGAAGTTCACAGTCCATGAAAATTGTGCTGTACGTGGTGTACCCAGAAATAAATAGTCATCCCCGAAAAAGCTTCCTGCATCTCGCCAATATTTTTTATTGAACAGGTTGTCCACATTCAGGCGAAGCATATTGTCATAACCATAAGCACGGAAGTTATAAGCTGCACCCGCATCGAATACGGTATAGCCTGAAACTTTAACCGTACCCGTTTTGTTGGCGTATTTACTGCTGCTGTATTGCATACCTGCGAGTAAACGTAAACCTTCTACTTGAGGCATTTGATAAGACACATGACTGGCAAAACGAACTGTCGGTACGTTTTGAGTTTGATGCCCTTTATAAGCATCGACCTGTATATCTTCCAAACGTGAACGGGTCAGTGCCAAAGTCGATGTCATATCCAGATTTTCAGCAACACGACCTTGCAAGCCCAATTCCAAACCTAGATTATGCTGTTCACCATCGGTGACATAGTAATTGTCTAAGTTGGTATATTGATGGTCTTGTGTTAAGTCAAACAAAGCGGCAGTAAATAGTAGCTCTTGCCATTGCTGTTTAAGACCTAATTCATATTGAGTTGAACGTCTTGGTGCTAAAGTTTCAAAGGCATTTCCTACGATACCTTTATCCTCATTACCATAGGCAGACCACGGCGCTTGACTGCCGTCACTTATCCCTTTGGCATAAGAAGCATACAGATGAGTGTTCTGCCAAGGCTGATACATCAACGCGAGCTGTGGCAAGAAGCGATTGAAGTCGGTGTCACGAATACTGTTGCCATCCGCAGCATAGGCACTTTCATTTAAATGCAAAAGCTTACCGCCCAGCAAAACTGACCATGCATCATTAAATTCGATTTGATCCAACAGGTTGAGGGCTGTTTGTTGACTATCTAACGATTTGTAATGATTACCTAAGGCTTTGTCCGTAGGCGTATATGTAATAGGATCATTATAAATATTTCCTGAACCTATCCATTCATTGATTGCATCATACTGAGTATGGCGTTTGTAGGCATGTGACAACTCTAAACTCAGGTTATGTTGCCATGCTCCAGTGTTGAATTTTCCGTTTAAGCCCGTTTTAAATTGATTGGTTAGATAACTATCATCTGGGCTGCGGAAATCATAAATATCGTAGTTACCATCAGTGTCAAAGGTGTAGGCAAAGGCTGAGTAATCATCTACGACCACACGACTTTGTGAAACAGACAGATTGCCGTTCCATTTATCATTGATTTGATAACTATATTTCAGACTCGTATTTAGACTTTCATTGGTGATTGGTTTGCTCCAGCTTTGATAACCCAGCAAACGATCCCATTCCACTCCTGTCGGTACAGTTTCACCACCAAGTAGCTGATAACCTGGTACTGAACGTTGTTTTTGACGCTGTGATTCAAGATCAAATTCAAGTTTTGAACGATCTGAAATTTTCCAGTCTAAAGCCAAGGAGCCAAACAAACGTTTTCCATCGGCATGTTCAACATACGGGTGAATGTCTTCATAAGCTGCATTCACGCGATAACCAAATTGTTGATTGTCTCCAAGCCATCCACCAAGGTCGGTTGCCACACGGCTACCGCCATGACTGTCTGCTTCGATGGTTAAAGATTGGACATCTTTGGGGCGTTTACTCACATAGTTCACTACACCGCCTGGCGTGGACATACCACTTTGAATCGCACTCATGCCTTTTAGGATTTCAACTTGTTCTTTATTTTCAAGCGCCACGTTTTGCTCACCGCGTAGCAAATTACCGTTCAGTAAATAACTTGATCCCGCATTTAAGCTAAATCCACGCATCACAAAGTTTGCATAGTAACCAATAGGTGCATAGCCATCCCCAACAGACGCATCGTTCTTTACCACATCGCTCAGTGTTTTCGCATGTTGATCTGCGATCAGTTCAGCAGTAACGGTGTGAATAGATGCAGGAATTGCTGCAAGGTTTTGCTGACTAAAGCCAGACAAATTAACTTTGGGTTGATAATAAGCCAGTTGTTCAGTCTGAGCAGTAGTTGTAATGGTTGCGAGTTGCTCTACATCACTCTCTTCTGCCGCATGTACCCATACCGAGTTCAGCCCTAGACATGAAAATGAACCAACCGCCAATAATGCTTTTTGTAAACGAGAAAATGGATACGTTTTCACTGTCGTTGCTAACCCCAAAAGATAAATTTACAGCCTGAATTTTGCGGCATGAGTATTCACAATTTTCTTAAAATGAACAAGCACATTATTCAACATATCTCAGCTTTTTTTTAAAATTATCTGGCAATAGCTTTGAGTGTGTAGATTTTGAAATTGAGTTTAACTATCTGATTTTAAATTATAACGTTGATCTGCGTTCAATATCTTCAGCCGTATTTGATACAGCATATGGTAGATGGGAATTTATCTGAATTGAAACAGTGTATTGTGGATTGGAACCTAAAAGCTTAGGTTGATTTATTTCATTTTTTTAAGATATTTTTTAATTTTAGAGTGATTTTTTAACTATAAATCCATTAAAATGTTATAACATAACAATACAAGTCTAAACTACTCTCCTTCATGATGAATAAATTCTCTCTTTTTTCCTCAAGCATATATTTAAGCCTGCTGAGTTCTTTCACTTGGGCCGAAACTTCAACAGAAGTACTCCAGACCATCCAATTACAAGCCGAAACTGAGGGTGAAAACCTTCAACAAAGCACAGCAATGACTAAGTTTTCACATGACATTTTAGACGTGCCATTTAGTCGAAGTGTGTTATCCAAAGCTTTAATTCAACAACAAGATGTGCAACGTATTGACGATGCATTAACACAAGTGAGCGGGGTCTATAATCAAACCAATTATGGTGGCGGCTTTTGGGATAACTTTTCATTTAGAGGTTTTAGTACAGACCCCAATATTGGGGCACAAATCATCAGAAATGGTCTAAGTGTCAACCGTGGACTCAGCGCTCCGCGAGATATGGTGAATATTGAATCCCTCGACTTTTTAAAAGGCCCAATGGCTGCGCTCTATGGCCGCGGGGAAGCTGGCGGTCTACTGAATATCAACACTAAAAAGCCTGAATGGGAAAGTTCTTCAGAAGTGAATTTACGTGCCAATAGTTTAGAAAAATACCGTGCTAGTTTTGAACATACTGCCCCAATCAGTGATCGTGTGGCTTATCGTATTGCGGTCGCACATGAAGATAATCAAAGTTTTCGTGATCATGTGCAGAGTGAGCGTTGGTTTTTCTCCCCCCAACTCACATGGAAAATTTCAGATTCAACCCAATTAGATTTTGACAGCGAATTTACCCGACAAGATGGAACCTTCGACCGTGGTGTAAGTAGTTATCAAAAACAATTCGTGATGGACCCTAAAACATTTACAGGCGAACCTGATGATGGTGATCATATTCAAAAAGATCATTTCTATCAGCTTCGACTTGCACATCAGTTTAATGATGACTGGAAAATGAATAATGCTCTTAGTGTGAAAGATACTCAGCTCAAAGGCTTTTCCAGTGAACCTCGTCGTATTCAAAGTGATGGACGTACATTAGAGCGCCAGCGTCGCTACCGTGACAATAAAAGTGATGACATTCTCTTTCAAACTGAACTACTGGGGACGATCCAACAAGACTGGGCCCGTCATGAAGTACTTTTGAGCACTGAACTTGGGCAGATGAAGTACCGTCAATTACAACTGCGTCGAAACCACAGCAGTAGCGTGCCAAATAGCATTGATATCTATACTCCTATTTATGGACAATACTTACCCGAGCTTCCACTTTTCATTAATACCGAAGAACAGCAACGCTATTTTGCACTGAATATACAAGATCAAATTTTCCTTAATGATCAATGGAGTGTGCTATTTGGAGCACGCTTTGATCACGTCACCCAAGACTTTCAAAATAAACTTGCAGGTACATCCAGTAAAAAGGATTTACAACAAACCAGTCCACGTTTGGGTTTAAACTACCGACTGAATGATCGTTGGTCATGGTATGCCAACTATGGAGAATCCTTTGCACTCAACAGTGGCATGGACCGAAACGGCGATGTGTTTAACCCTGAAAAAGGCAAAAGCTATGAGATTGGTGGGAAATATCGGATTACCCCACAGAGTTTGCTGAGCTTAGCCCTCTTTAAAATGGATAAAGAGAATGTCTTAACCACAGATCCAGCAGATAGTAACTATCAAATTACCGCTGGAGAAGTCTCAAGTAAGGGACTAGAGTTCGATCTAGAGACACAGCTCAATGATCAATTTTCTATACGTGCCAACTATAGCTACACAGACGCTCAAGTGGAAAAAGACCAAAGTCTTGCTAAGGGTTCACGACTTAGCAATGTTCCGAAGCACAGCGGCTCTATCAGTAGCAACTATGAATGGACCCTTGCCAATGCGGACAAAGTTGGACTCGGTGCAACAGCAATCTATGTGGGCAAACGTAGTGGACACAGTACAGATAACGGCTTCAGCTTTCCTGAGTACACTTTGTTGAATCTAAACGCTTATTATGCGCCAACAGATCAGCTACGCTACCAGTTCAATGTGCACAATCTCTTAGACGAAACGTACTATGTTGCAAGCTATAGTGATATGTGGATTCAACCCGGAGATCCTTTAAATGCATCTGTCTCGGTGCAATGGAAGTTTTAAAGTTTAAAAAACCAGACTTATCTCGTAGGAGTTGAGTCTGGTGTTAGAAAAATAAGATTCTGATTAGTTTCTGAAGTATTAGCTGCCTTAGTTTTCTTTAGCGTTACTATGTACTTACTTCAAAAAGTATTCCCAAATGATAAATCCAAGAAAAAATCCAAGAAACGAATATAAAGTAATGATAAAGAATACAAACCAAGCTCTATTTTTCTTCAGTAAAAAGTTCATTTTCAATACCTCAACGCTCTATCTATATTCATTATTCTAAGGTTTCCTATACGAAAGGACAGATACAGTTCTTTGTGAAAAAAATATAACAGACTATAACAGATTTGCCATTTTTAACTCTCCAAAGCGATCAGACTGATATCAAGTAGTATAAAAAAGTATGAGGAGACTATTTTGCCTCCCCATGCTTCAACTGATTAAGGGATTAAACTTTCGTTTCTTTTTTTGCATTCATCCAACGATACAACACTGGCAATAGCACCAAGGTCAATAACGTCGAAGAAATAATTCCACCAATCACCACGGTCGCCAGTGGACGTTGAACCTCTGCTCCTGTGCCTGTGGCAAGCGCCATCGGCACAAAACCTAAGGACGCCACACAAGCGGTCATTAAAACAGGCCTTAATCGCAAAATCGCTCCCTGCCAAACGGCTTCATGTAAGCGGTATTGCCCTCTTAACTCTTTAATGAAGGTCAGCATGACCAAACCATTTAAAACGGCAACGCCAGACAAGGCAATGAAACCAATGCCCGCCGACATTGACAAAGGAATGTCTCTTAACCACAAGAAAAGCACACCACCAGTTAGGGCAAATGGAACACCCGTGAACACCAGCAAGCTTTCTTTGATGTTATGGAAAACAGCCATCAGCAAAATAAAGATCGTCAATAATGCCAGTGGAATCACAATCTGCATTCGAGCCTGTGCCGAGGCCAAATTTTCAAACTGACCACCATATTCAATCCAGTAGCCACTTGGAAGTGGGTATTGTTTAAGCTGACTTTGTACTTCTGTGACAAAAGAACCTAAATCGCGCCCTTCCACATTCGCTGTGACAATCACACGACGTTTGCCATTTTCACGGCTGACTTGGTTGATGCCATCCATCATTTTTACAGTGGCAATATCGGTGAGTAAAATACTGCCACCATTCGGAAGCTGTATTGGCAGTTGCGCGATCCCACTGACACTACGGTCTTGTTCACTAAGTCGAATCACAAAGTCAAAACGGCGGTCACCCTGTAAAATTTCACCAACATTTTGTCCGCCAATGCTTGCTGATACATAGTCTTGTATGGTTTTGACACTTAGGCCGTATTGCGCCGCCAAGCTTTTATCAATTTCAACATTGAGCAAAGGTAAACCCGACGTTTGTTCAACTTTAACGGCGGTACTGCCTGAAACCTGTTGAATCAATTTACTGATTTTTTCAGCTTCCGTATTTAATACTTGCATGTCATCGCCAAAGATTTTGACACCGACATCGCTACGTACACCCGATATTAACTCATTGAAACGCAGTTCAATTGGCTGAGAAAACTCACTGTTGTTACCGGGCAATGTTGCTAAATAGGCCTGCATACGGCTACGCAGTTCATCGAGTGTTTCTTTTGGATTTGGCCATGCATCACGGGGTTTCAGCATGACGTAACCATCTGAAATATTCGGTGGCATCACATCGGTCGCCACTTCAGCCGTGCCTGTTCGCGCAAAAATAGCCTGTATTTCAGGGAATTTCTTCAGAAGTAGCTTTTCCGTATTTTCCTGAATACGAAGTGATTCTTCTAAGCCTGTGCTTGGAGAGCGCAGTTGCTGTACAGCAAAGTCACCTTCACTCAGTTGCGGTGCAAACTCACTGCCGATACGTGTTGCAAGTAATCCCGTCAACACCAATAAGCACAGTGCGAAGGTCAAAACCACCGCTTTATACTGATAGGTACAGTCCAATACTCGCTGATATCGCTCTTTTAGCCACAGCATCCAACGGCTTTCAGTTTCTTTAATGTCACCTTTGACAAAAAGTGCGACAGCCGCAGGTACAAAGCTGATCGACAAAATAATGGCTGCAACGAGTGCAAGTACAACAGTCAAAGCCATTGGGTGGAACATTTTTGCCTCTACACCAGTCAGTGCAAAAATCGGTAAATACACCACTAAAATAATCAGCTGACCAAAAATGAGTGGACGGCGGGCTTGACGCGCTGCCAAAAACACTTCTTTAAAACGTTCCGACTGAGTCAACGGTCGTTTGAGTAACTGCTGGGCATGGGCTAAACGGCGAATACAGTTTTCAACAATTACCACTGCACCGTCGACAATAATCCCGAAATCCAATGCCCCTAAACTCATCAGGTTGGCACTGATGTTCTGCTGTGCCATACCCGTTAAAGTAAACAGCATAGACAGTGGAATCACACAGGCTGTAATTAACGCCGCACGAATATTACCTAAGAATAAAAAGAGGATCACAATCACCAAGATTGCGCCTTCAACCAAGTTCTTTTGCACCGTTTTAATGGCTTTTTCCACCAAAGTCGTGCGGTCATAAACCGTTTCTATTGTGACACCTTGCGGTAAACTGCTTTGCACCTCCTGAATTTTGGCATCTACAGCTTTAGACACCGTTCGACTATTTTCCCCCATCATCATCATAGCGATGCCGAGTACAGTTTCTTCGCCGTTATAGGTTGCTCCTCCTGTTCGGAGGTCATGATCAATTGAAACCTGCGCAATATCCGCGACACGAATGGGGTTCCCATTTGGGCTGGCAACCGTTGTATTTTCAATGTCTGCAAGACTGTTGAGTGTCCCCGGAACACGGACTGTGAGCTGCTGACCATTTTCCTCAATATAACCAGCGCCACGGTTTTCATTATTTTCCTGTAAAGCAGTTTGTAGTTGGCTTAAGGAAATATTCAACTGTTGCATACGGTTTAAGTCGGGAGCAACCACATA
>Ga0208704_100087_pt1 | contig 27135 bp, 20 predicted proteins | sample DeeseametaMP0144_FD_184221 | JGI IMG/M metagenome (GOLD analysis project Ga0208704, IMG submission 184221) | Marine microbial communities from the Deep Atlantic Ocean - MP0144 (SPAdes) | ecosystem: Environmental > Aquatic > Marine > Oceanic | place: West of Cape Verde, Atlantic Ocean | collected...
CCTGGTCGCTTTCCTCGTTTAACGTAAACCGGAATGCTCATATTGGTGGCCGTGTACAACGGCGGCATTTCTAACTCAATCTTTTTTGTTTCGCCAGGAGCAATACTTTCACCCCCAATTTTTAAAACATCATTTACCACTAACGTTTTCCTATAATTACGTTATTGCATAGGTTAAAAGGGTTAGCCTTTTCCACGGGTTTTTGTTTTGTGCGGCTCTGCGCTTTTTTCAATGAACTCGATGATCATACTGGCGACATCCTTATTGGTCGCTTTCTCAATGCCTTCAAGGCCCGGCGAAGAGTTTACTTCCATAACGACTGGACCGTTGTTCGAACGAAGAATATCTACGCCACAACAATTTAGTCCCATCGTTTTAGCTGCATCTACCGCTGTTTTGCGTTCCGCTGGACTTAGGCGAACTAAACTTGCCTGACCGCCACGGTGAAGGTTAGAGCGGAATTCCCCAGGTGCTGCTTGGCGCTTCATCGCTGCTACAACTTTTCCACCTACCACAAAGCAACGAATATCTGCACCGCCCGCTTCTTTAATAAACTCTTGCACTAAAATACTGGCGTTAAGACCCATAAAGGCTTCAATGATCGACTCTGCCGCTTTTTGTGTGTCTGCCAATACCACACCAATACCTTGCGTGCCTTCAAGTAACTTAATAACCACTGGGGCGCCGCCAACCGTCTTAATAACATCGTCGATTTTATCAGGGTGGTGTGCGAAGCCTGTTCTCGGCATACCTATGCCTTTACGTGATAAAAGCTGCAACGAACGCAATTTATCTCGAGAGCGGCTGATAGCAACCGACTCGTTAAGGCTGTATGTGCCCATCATTTCAAATTGGCGAACGACTGATGTGCCATAAAAGCTAACCGATGCGCCAATTCGCGGGATCACTGCATCGTAATAGGGTAGTCGCTTACCGTTATAGCGAACTGACGGTCGCGCACTGGTGATATCCATGTAGCAGTGCATGGTATCGATAACGTCTACCTGATGCCCGCGAGCCTGCCCAGCTTCGACTAAGCGTGAAGTAGAGTAAAGACGAGGATTTCTAGAAAGAATTGCAATGCGCATTATAAAAAAGCCTGTAGTTTGTGTTTTATTTTGTCGTTTTATCGACCAATCTACTACCACGTTAGAACGTGATTGTTAAATAGACAAGTCATTTTTGCGCGCATACTAATGTAAGTGTTCGGGGGTGTCTTACGAATAATTCTTGTTGTGTCGATTGCTTTTAATGCATGAACTTGACTGTTTTTCACGTTAGCATTAGAGCGCGTCGGCCTTTTTAACGTAAAATCAGAATTCAAGGTCAGTCTGCTTAACGAAAAAATGTAAGGATTTGGGTTAATGAATGAGTGGTGGCATGGGTTTTTGGCGTGGTTAACTCAGTACCAGTCAAATGTCGTGTGGAGTGGTTTGGTTTTACTAATTTATTTGGCGATGTCTCGTAAGTTGCTGCCAAAATTAGAAACCAACATCGTAAAGTCAAAGCTAAAATCAAATAGTGCTATTAAAGGGCTTTTTGCTGCACGGGTTATTGTTGCTACAGTATCGTTAGCCTTGTTGTTGCTAGCATGGGGGATCGATTTTTCGGGGCTCTTAGTGCTTTCCACTTCTATCATCACGGTAACCGGTGTTGCGCTTTTTGCTAGTTGGTCACTCATCAGTAACATCACTGCGTACTTTATTTTGCTCACAAACGTAGCCTATCGCAGAGGTAATTATGTGCGCATTCTCGACGGCGATAACTTCATTGAAGGTGTGATTGCCGATGTAGGGCCGTTTAGCACGCGCTTGCTTACCGCTGAGCGTGAAACCCTCATGTATCCTAACAACCTGATTTTAACCCGTCCTGTTTTGCTCAACCCTAAAGAGAAGTGGGGAGCAATGGGAAAAGTGGTGGCGAAGTCGAGCGTAGAGACGCCGGTGGTTAAAATTGAAGAAAGTAAACCACACGACGAATTACTCTAGACGTCTTTCCTTACTCATATAGCGAAAAACCTGCAGCGAGCTACTAGCTACACGTTTTTCGCCTCCCTAATGTAGCGCGTCATACTTTGAAGTAGTGCGCGCAGTTTCGCTGGTTTTAGCGGTTTAGCTAAGAAGTTTACGCCTTGGGCTTTACACTGTGTAACTAAGCTTTCATCTGGTGTCGCCGTTATAAGCGCTGCTGGCACCACAATATTAAGTCGATGTCTTATCTCTTCAATCAAAGCTAGCCCATTTTTCTCGCTGTCATGACTGAGCTGATAATCCATAAGTAAGATTTGAGGCTGAATAGTCTCACAGACTTTCAACGCGTCATCCCAGTTGTTCGCAAGCACTACATTGATTCCCCATTTCTGTAATAGGGTCTGCATGGCATCTAAGTTCTCTCTTTGATCGTCCACGCAAAGCACGTCCATGCCTGTAAATGTTGTACTGCGGGGCTTTGCTGTAACGTTGGATACCTGTTTTGGCTCAGCTTTATCCAAGCTAAACGCAAAGCAGCTGCCTTTGCCTATTTTCGAGGTAACACTAATATCGCTGTTCAACTGCAGACTTAAACGTCGAACAACCCCCAAGCCAAGACCTATACCGTGTTCCTTGCTTTCGTTTGCGCGGAAAAAGTCACCAAAAATACTGTCTTTTTTATCGGTAGATATGCCAATACCTGTGTCGATAACTTTGAAATAAACGGTGTCTTTGACAGCCTTGATAATGAACAAAACGCGGCCATTTTCCGTGTATTTCACCGCATTTGAAAGCAAGTTTTGGGTTATTCGGTATAAGTACGTTTTGTCAGCTTTTACCCAGCACGGGCGTATAATCGCTTTAAAACGAAGTCCTTTTTCCCGCGCGCGCATTGCCATTTCGTCCACAAGTGGTGACAGCAGGGTCTTTACATCAATAGACTCAATATCGGGTTTCATTTCACCTTGATCTAAGCGTGCGATATCCAGCAAAGTGCCAATCAGTGTTTCGCTAGACGTCACGCTATGGCTAAGCTTTTGAATAATGGCTAGCGCTGACTCAGTCAGTTCTTGTTCTTCAAGGGCGCTCACATAGAGCTTGGCCGCATTTAGCGGCTGCAAAACATCATGGCTTGCGAGCGCCAAGAAGCGGGTTTTACTGGCATTGGCATCTTCCGCAGCCTTTCGTGCCCTTATCAGTTCTTTCTCGGCATCAGAGCGCCGTTCTATTTCAAGTCGAAGCTCGGCGTTTATGGAGTGTACTTCTTCAGTGCGCTTTTTAATACGAGCCTCAAGGTCAATGTTTGATTCTTCAAGAGCTTGCTGTATTTCCACGTGTCCGGTGATGTCGTTGAAGCTTGTTACGAAGCCTCCGCCAGGTAAAGGATTACCTACCATCTCAATAACCCGTCCATCCATTCGTTGTCGTGTGAAGCGATGGGGCATACCAGAGCGCAAATGAGCCAGCCTTTTTTCTACTTCACCGTCTACGTTGTCTGTGCCGAACTCACCTTGTGAAGCGTTATACCGAATAAGCTTTTCTATAGGCGTACCCACTGCCAACAAGTTATCTGGGTAAGGGTAGAGGTTGGCATAGCGTTTATTCCACGCTACTAAATTTAAGTGTTTGTCGACTACGCTAATGCCTTGGTCCATGTTTTCAAGTGACGTGAGTAGTGCAGTCATATTAAATTGCATGGCTTGCGTTGTGTCATCGAAGAAGTTGATAACCTCGGTAAAGTCCATCTTCTTACCACGCAATGCGCTGTCTAGCAGTACTTTGGCACTCGATGCGCCAATAACGCCACCCAAGGCGCGTTCGCAAAATGATAAAAACGATTCATTTGGCGTATCGTCGTGCTTTAATTGGCAATTATTGAGTTGCTGATATTGTTCCAACAATTGTTCACAACGACCGGATCCCATGAAGGTCGACAATAGCGTTATGAGATCGGAGACGGTCACGTTAGTTGCCTGCGCTTTAACGGTATTGTTAGTGGAAATGGCAGGAGACACAAAGGCTTCAGCTTGCATTCTGTCGATAAGACGCTGCGGTGCAAAGTGTGAAAAGAGTATGTAAACAAAGCTGTTTGCCGCTAAGCTAATCATAGCGCCTTGGCTAATGAGTTCGTTTTGTTCCATTTGTGAAACTTGCTCGCTCACGATGGGAAGTACAAGCCACAACACCCAAATCACTAGTCCCACCATTAGCCCTGCGTAAACCCCGTGCGCATGCGCGCGCTTCCAGTAAAGTCCGCCAACAATGGCTGGCATAAGCTGGATAACTAACGAGAACGCAATAAGCCCAATTGAATGAAGCGAGCGGCTGCTGGTCATTTGCTGGTGGTACAAAAACGCCATAAGCAAGATAAACGCGATGACGATACGGCGAATAAGCCTGATTTTGCTCGACACGTCCTGTTTGTCATCGGTATTGCCTGTAAATGCAAGAATACGCGGCAGAATCACATCGTTGGTGAGCATAGTACTCAGTGTGAGTGTTGCCACAATGATCATAGCTGTTGCGGCAGAGAGCCCGCCTACAAAAACAATCACTTGAAGAAGAACTGACTCTGAAAATACAGCCAGCGACAGTACGTAAGAGTCGGGCTCGATATTAGCGCCAGCAAAAATGGCTTTGCCTGCAATGGCGATAATAGGAATTACCGCTGAAATAATGGTCAGGTAGAGAGGGAATAACCACCTTGCCGTGCGCAGATGACCTAGGCTTAGGTTATCAATAATGGCAACGTGAAACTGCCTAGGCAAACAAACAATGGCCGCTGCCGCCATGATAGTTTGAGCGATGAAAGTAAACGAACCAAACTGCGCCAAGGCTATTTCATTGGTGAAACTTTCGAAGAATGGACCAGACTGGGTGCGCTTCCACGCACTATAACCAACAATGGCAACCAGCACTAACGCCAGCAATTTAATGGTCGACTCGAAGGCGATAGCCAGCATCAAACCCCGCCGGTATTCGGTGACGTCCGTTTGCCGAGTACCGAAATATATTGCGAATGCCGCGATGAAACCAGTGGCGGCAATAATAATGCCGTTGCTGTTAGGCTGCTGAGTAAGAAGTTGGAAAGTAGCGCCCACTGCTTTTAATTGAAGCGCGATATAAGGAATAGTGGCAAGGAGCGCGATAAGCGTAACTACCAAAGCTACGGTTTGGCGCTTTCCATAGCGCGACGCGATGAAGTCGGAAATGGTAGTGATGTGTTGCTTCTTGCTCACGAGGGTTAACTTGTAAATAAACTTATAACCCAAGACGTAAACGAGAATAGGCCCAAGCATGATTGGCAGGTAAATCCAGGTGTCTCTACTTGCTTGGCCTACCATGCCGAAAAAAGTCCATGCGGTACAATAAATAGCGAGGGCCAGCGAATATATAGCGGGATGTGACGTTAGTGCTCTAGCGGTGGGCGAGTTCTTTTCACCCCAACTCGCCAGTGAAAACAGCAAGAAGAGGTACAGTACTGCAAGTGTTACCCAACCAAAAACCATAACGTTCCTTTTAACTTAGTTTTAACAATGTTGCCGCTATTATAATCATTTCGACCATGGTCTACCTACGACCATGGTCTCATTTTGAATTTTTAACGGCAGGTCTAGAGTAGTACGCGAGCTCCTAAATGCTTGACTTTGCTGCTTGTGATTGTCTTTCCTCAATCACGTAACACGCAGCAATAACGTTAACAAAGCCGGGCGTTAGGAATATGTAAAATCATAACAATCAATTAACCTGACATAAGGGTGAAACAATGGCATTTAGAAACGAAGAGGACAAAAAAGCGTATTGGAGGGAGAATCTCGCTCTTCTCGCCAAGCTTTTAGTCGTTTGGTTTATCGTATCATTCGGCGCCGGCATTATTTTTGTCGATATCTTAAATGAAATCCAATTTTTTGGCTTTAAATTAGGCTTCTGGTTTGCGCAGCAGGGCGCAATTTACGTATTTGTTGCATTGATCTTTGTCTACATGGCGAAGATGAACGCCATGGACAAACGCTACGGCGTAGATGAGGAGTAAATCATGGACGTTCAAACTTTAACGTTTATTATCGTTGGCGCAACGTTCGCGCTTTATATCGCTATCGCTATTTGGGCTCGCGCAGGCTCAACTAACGATTTTTACGTTGCAGGTGGCGGTGTACCTCCCGTTATGAATGGGATGGCAACGGCAGCAGATTGGATGTCGGCAGCCTCGTTCATTTCAATGGCGGGTCTTATCTCATTTATGGGGTATGACGGTGCAGTATATCTAATGGGGTGGACAGGTGGTTATGTTCTACTTGCGCTTTGTTTAGCTCCCTATTTACGTAAATTTGGCAAATTCACGGTACCTGACTTCATTGGGGATCGTTACTACTCACAAACCGCGCGTACGGTTGCTGTATTTTGTGCAATCTTCGTTTGCTTTACATACGTTGCAGGCCAAATGCGTGGCGTAGGTGTGGTATTCAGCCGCTTCTTAGAGGTTGATATTGTGTCTGGCGTGGTTATCGGTATGGTTATCGTGTTCTTCTACACGGTACTTGGCGGTATGAAAGGCATTACTTACACGCAAGTTGCACAGTTTTGTGTAATGATTTTCGCCTACATTGTACCTGCGGTATTTATTTCTATAATGGTAACAGGACATATCCTGCCGCAAACCGGCTTTGGTGCTACCTTAGCGGACGGTTCGGGGGTGCATATGCTGCAGAAACTCGATAATTTATCTGTCGAGTTAGGCTTTAACGAATACACATCAGGAACAAAAAGTACCATTGATGTATTCTTTATCACCTTTGCGTTAATGGTAGGTACAGCGGGTCTTCCACACGTAATCGTTCGCTTCTTCACTGTGCCTAAGGTTCACGATGCGCGTAAATCTGCAGGCTATGCACTAGCGTTTATCGCAATTTTATATACCACAGCACCGTCACTAGCAGCGTTTGCCCGTGTGAATATGATCGAAACCATTAATGGACCTGAAATGACGGGAACCAGCTATGAAGAAGCGCCGTCGTGGATTAAAAACTGGGAACAAACTGGCCTTATCTCATATGAAGATAAGAACGGTGATGGCAAGATGTTCTATTCGGGTGACGAGCGCAACGAAATGAAAGTTGACCGCGATATCATGGTATTGGCTAATCCTGAAATTGCGAACTTACCTGCGTGGGTTATTGCACTCGTTGCAGCGGGTGGTGTGGCAGCAGCACTGTCAACGTCCGCAGGCTTGCTGCTGGTTATTTCAACCTCTGTTTCCCATGATTTACTGAAACGAAACTTTATGCCAAACATTACCGATAGAGCCGAGCTCATGTATGCGCGACTTGCTGCTGGGGTGGCCATTGTCATAGCAGGTTACTTCGGTATCAATCCGCCAGGCTTTGTTGCACAGGTGGTGGCATTTGCCTTCGGCTTAGCGGCGTCGAGTTTCTTCCCGGCAATTATTATGGGTATCTTCAGCAAGCGCATGAACGATAAAGGTGCTATTGCTGGTATGATTTCAGGTATTGCCTTCACTGCGGCTTACATTATTTACTTCAAATTTGTAAACCCAGCGGCCAATACGCCTGACAACTGGTGGTTTGGTATTTCTCCTGAAGGTATTGGTACCTTAGGTATGATGGTGAACTTCATTGTGGCTTTCCTTGTGTTCAAAGCAACAGATGAAGCGCCAGAAGAAATCCAAGAACTGGTTGAAAGCATTCGTTATCCTAAAGGAGCGGGTGAAGCATCAGCGCACTAAACTAATGTTGCCTTAAGATAGGCTTTAGCAAAATAAAACCAATCTACTGGCGAAAGTGAGTAGGTTGGTTTTTTCTTTTTGTGAACTGGACATTTCCTATGACTGCGATGGCTAAACAAGTAGAAGACTTTCTCAACACATCAGCACCTTTTGACGTGCTGGATAAAGAGCAAAAGCTTGAGCTAGTAAAACATACTGAATTGATTTACCTGACAGCGGATAATGTGGGCGACCTGCAAAAGGGCAAATCGTCACTTTTTCTTATTCAAAATGGACAGTTTTCCGTCCAAGATTCTGATGCCCCTTTACGCCATTTAAGTGAGGGCGACTACTTCGGCTACACCAATATAATGGAAAAACGTAATTTTTCATTAAGCATCAGTGTAGACAGTCCAGGTCTGGTTTACTGTTTTGAAGCATCTGCTGTTACCCCGTTATTTGAACTGCCAGCAATTCGAAATTTTTTTGATGGGCTGCGCAATAATGCCCTTCAAAACCATGCTATTTCCGATAGTAATTCCATGTGGCTTTATAAAGGGCTTGAGGATGTTATTAATAAGTCTCCCGTGTCGGTAGACATAGAAACATCAATAACAGTGGCGGCGCAGATCATGACGAATCAAAAGGTATCGTCATTACTGGTTACACGAGAAGATAAGCTTATTGGCATTATCACCGACCGAGACTTACGTTCAAGAGTGGTTGCTGCCTCTCTCGATATTCATCTTCCAGTCAGCCATATAATGACGCCTAATCCTGCGCAGATAATGGGAAATAGAACGCTATTTGATGCCTTGGCGCTTATGACCGAAAGGAACATCCATCACCTCCCCGTTATCGACCAGCAAACCCTTGTGCCATTGGGTATGGTGACAGCCAGCGATATTATTCGTCATCAGCGTGGTAACGTTCTTTTTATTATTGGAGAGCTAAGCAAAGCGGAGAACCTTTACGAATTAACACGGCTATCCTGGCAGTTACCGCATTATTTCTCTGCTCATGCGAAAAAAGCAGGGGACTATGACATTGCTGGCAAAATTTTATCTCAAGCTACCGATATTATGACAAGAAAGCTTATTGGCTTTTTCCAACAGGCTAACGGGAAAGCCCCCATGATGTTTGCGTGGCTTGTTTATGGATCACAGGCAAGAGAAGATCAGACGATGGGTTCGGATCAAGACAATGGACTGCTTCTTACTGAGCGGCCAAGCAAAACGCAAGCTGAATATTTCGCAAAAATGGCTGATTATGTGTGTAACGGTTTGGCCAAATGCGGCATTAAACTGTGCGATGGTAATATTATGGCGAGTAATCCTAAGCTTAGACTCTCGCTTGAAGAAGCCATTGAAGAAGCTAAGCGATGGGTAAAAGCACCAACTAAAGATGCGATTATGCACTTTAATATTTTTCTTGATGTTCGCTGCGCAGCCGGGGATATAAGTTTATTTAAGCAGTTGCAGCGTCAAAGGGCCCCCTTGATGAAGCAAAATATGTTCTTAGCAGCGCTTACGAGAAATAGTAACGAAATATCGGTTCCGCTTTCCATGTTTCAAAAGTTCATTTATGAAAAAGGCCGTAAAGAGAAGGACGTGATCGACCTTAAAACCCGAGCCGTGGCCTTAATCAACAATATCGCCCGCATATACGCGCTAGCTGATGGCGTGACGTTGCCTAATACACTTGCCCGGCTAGACGCGCTATCGGAAAATTCACAGCTCTCAAAAAGAGATGCGACTAACCTACGTGATATTTGGCTGTTCTTAAATCGTTTGCGTTGGCGTCATCAGTTGGAAAATAAAGTAACGGACAATCGTGTGTCGGTTTCAAGTTTATCATCGATAGAAAAGCATCAGCTAAAAGCCGCATTTAAGGCTATAGAGCGAACCAATCAAGCAATGGTTATGAAGTTCTCTGGCGGCGTAAGTTAACGCCATGATAACGCGGATAATCGAAGCCTGTGCATCGGTACTGTTTGGGAATCGTCAATTCAGAAAGTCGTTACGTGATAAAATGTTGGGCGACACCCCTTTGGCGTCTGTTGATTTAGAACTCACATCGTTAGACCCTGTGACAACTCAAATTACATCGATTGGTTATGTAAGTGGTTCAGCTGGAAAAATTACGCTTTCCTCCAGTGGCTATCACGTTATTAATACGTCAGCGGACTTAGGACAAAGCCCTGTAATACACGGATTGACCTTAGATATTTTGCAACAAGGCGAAGGCTTGGCAGACGCCATCAATTCATTGCTACCACTACTGAAGACACATGTTCTAATTTTTCACAATGCGCGATTAGATTTGATGGCGCTTGATAGTGCCTTCAAACGGTGTGGATTACCGCAGATGGAAGTGCTCTATCTTGATACGCTTCAGCTCGCACTTTATCAGTTAAACAAACAACATCAGGTGCTACCGAGTAATAGTGCAACGCTAACGGTTTGTAGGCAACGGTTAGACTTACCCGCGTTTCCTGAACACAACGCACTAGATGATGCGTTAGCGACAATGCAGTTGTTTTACGCCCAGCTAAATGAATTGGGAATTACTTTGGAGAATTCACTCGAGTCTTTGGCTCACACGAATGCTGTTGGCCGTTTTAAGCTGGGAGTACCGCATTAGCGTCTAAAGCAAGGCAATGCTAATTATAGTGCCTAGGCCTTAAGTTTTGTGGGATGACTCGGTGCATTTATTTTGCCAGCGCTTACCGTTGTCGGCGCCACGAGTTGATTCCGTCCAGAGGTTTTAGCCACATACAGATTTTTGTCTGCTTCTAACATGACGTAGTCGATAGTTTTATTGTCATCAGCATGCTTGACGGCTAAGCCTGCACTTAGCGTAACGCGCTCATACTCAGATGCCGCATGAGGAATATTCAGGTCATAAACCGTTCGCAATAAGCGCTCAGTGACGGCCTTCGCGCCGTCTACATCGGTGTTAGGCAGAATAACCAAAAACTCTTCACCGCCAATTCTCACTAATTTGTCCATAGGTCGAAGTAGGGCGTCGTTGATCGTTTTACTGACCTTCCACAAACAGCTATCGCCATCTATATGACCATACATATCATTGAACAGTTTAAAGTGATCAACATCAAAAATAACCAAGGAGAGAGGAGTAACGTTACGTAACCCATCTCTCACTAAACGGGGTAAATAGTCGTCTAAATAGTGGCGATTGTAGGCACCTGTTAACTTATCTACATAGATAAGCTTTTCGAGCAAATCGTTTCTAAGCTTGTGATTGATGTGTGATTTTACACGGTTGCGCAGGGTACAAGCGTTTACCGGCTTCACCACAAAGTCAACGCAGCCAGATTCCCAACATCTCGACTCTTCTTCATCACTTGACGAAGAGGTCACGAAAATAATAGGAATGTGAGCACACAACGGCTTTTTTCTTAACAATGCGGTGGTCTGATGCCCGTCTAATTCGGGCATTGAAACATCCATGAGGATTAGGTCAGGCGTATGGTACTTGCAATATTCAATTGCTTCTTTACCTGAGCCCACAGAGGCGCAGGCGACTGTGTCTTCAAGTAAAGTTTCCAGAACAAGTCTGCTGCTGGCTTGGTCGTCGACAATCAGTACTTTGCAATCTGCTAAAGTTCGGTCGCCAACTTGTTCATTATACACAAGTACTCCTAAACACAAAGGTGAGTGTTCAGGTTCAAGAGTACGCCTAATTTTAGAAAATGTGGATTAACCAAAAGTTTAATATTTAACCATTTGGTTCAATTTCACTCTTATCTTCTTACTTTATATCGTTTCTACGAAAACAAATTAAACACTGCAAGACCAAATACGCCAAAGGTACACAGCGTGCCTATCATATAAAAATAGCTTCTTGGGCTTGGATTTTTTTCTGTAGCGATTGCGTAATACAGTCCCATATGAATGATGCGACTTAGCGCGTAAATCCAAACAAGTGCTGCAAGTATGCTGGTTGATGCGCCAAGAAAAATGCAAAGAAGAGCTGGGAGCGTAAACTGATGAATATTTTCGAGCGAATTGTGAAATGTTCTGTGGCTTCTGAATACGAAACTATCATGACTCAATTCCTCGCTGACTTTCCCTGGAATATAGCGAGACTGTTTTCTGTGAGCGATAGCGGCAACGATGTTTTGCACGAAAACGGTAAAGCTTATAAGCAAAAGGCCCGCAATACTATATGTGTAGACTGTGAACACGTGAACTCCTTTCTTTATTCCTTGAATGGATTCAGACGACTAGTTGGATGACAACGAAGGCCTGTTTAAATATGCGTATGTTAAACATGCCCGTGACCAACTAACCGTTTAACGTTTCTACGCCGAGACTTGTTGAAGAGATCGAAGCACATGCATAAATCGATGAACGAAAGCACTAATTTTTAGTGCTTTCGTTTTCAGCGCTTTTCTTTGCAAGAGGGATTACAGCGCCGCTTTAACATCGTTTGGAAGCAACACAGTATCGATCACGTGAATAACACCGTTACTCGTCATGATGTCGGCTTTAATCACATTTGCGTCGTTTATCATAACCTTATTCATATCAGTTGAGACCATTACCTTGCTTCCTTCAACGGTAGTGGCATCAGATAGCCCAGCTACATCTTTTGCTGTGACTTTACCCGTTACTACGTGATAAGTGAGAATTTTAACAAGGGTTTGTTTATTCTCAGGTTTCAATAGCATTTCAATGGTGCCTGCCGGCAGTGCAGCAAAGGCTTCATCGGTGGGAGCGAATACAGTGAATGGCCCATCTCCCTTTAGTGTAGTGACCAAGTCTGCAGACTTAACTGCGGTGACAAGTGTTGAGAACATGTCGTTGCTTGCTGCGGTGTCGACAATATCTTTATGTCCATCCTTTGCATGATGGCCAGCAAGCGCTGAGGCACTCAATACAACTAAGAAGAACGCACTAATTAACTTTTTCATACTCTTTCCTTTTTCCTATTACATTACGTTAAGTGAAATTCAACATCCTTCGTTTCGCCAACTACTGACCTACGCCACTGAAAGCTACTGAATTGAGAATTGTTACGGCACTTCAGGGAAATTTGATGATTAACTTTGTGTAATGCCAAGTCGCAATGTATGAGCACCTAATGAAGCGAGTAAAATTATGCATTGAACGAGCTTTAAACTGAGTTGTAAATAAAATGTAAATTCATGGCGCGCTGCTATACTTAATCTATCGAGTAAATAAGAAAGGTGCCTATTATGAATGCTCGACTCGCTGTTCCTTTGTTGTTATGCATGGTGCTTGCCGCTTGCCAATCTACTGATAATCAGCATGTAAAAGCTGCGCCCACTTTGTTAAATGACAGTCTCTTTCCTTCCTATACATTATTTCCCGTAGAGTCTTCAGATGAAATTTTTTACTTAGACGAAGACGCACAGTTTTTTGCTGAGCAAGCGGTCTATGAAAAAAGCGCGCTGCAAAAGAATGTAAAAGGGTTAGTGAAGGCCATATTTGACCATTCTGATCAGGGAATGCTTTACAGAAACGGTGCTAACACCACAGCAAATACTACGTTCAATAATAGAGCCGCGAATTGCTTGTCTCTTTCCATTATGACGTATGCTTTGGCTAAACATGTAGGGCTACAAGCCACGTTCTACGAAGTAGAAATTCCTGAATACTGGACGCGTCGAGAAGGGTACAGTTTACTAAATGGTCATATTAACTTACGAGTTCAACTTCCAGAAGATCCCAATGTCGTCTCGATTGGAGGAAGTTTTGCGGACGTGGATTTCGACCCCCAAACCCTCAGAAGTTACTTTCCTAGAATCGCTGTGTCAGAGGAAAAAGTTATAGCGATGTTCTACAACAATAAGGGAGCTGATGCGCTTGTTGCCAACAGTTATACCAAGGCCTATAGCTATTTTAGGGCTGCTGCTACCATCGCACCGGAACTGGCCCAAAGTTGGGTCAATCTTGGAGTACTCTATCGAATGGCCGATGCGTACGAACAAGCAGAGGCGGCCTACAAGCATGCTTTATCTTTGAATAGTGAAAACCTCACAGCATGGGAAAATTTATCGATACTTTACCGTTATCAAGATAGGTTTGAAGAGGCGAAAACAATCAACCAAATGGTGGATACTAAACGCCAAAGCAATCCCTTTTACCACTATATATTGGGTGAACAAGCTTTCGATAATGAAGAGTACGAGGCAGCGATATCATATTATCTAAAGGGACTAAAACTTGATAATACCCGTCATGAAATTCTGTTTGGATTAGCGAAAACGTATTTTGAAAGTGGAGACATAACCAACGCTGAGCAATACTTGTCTCGCGCTATCAAGCATGCAAACAACAGGCAAGACAAGTCTCGTTATCAGTCCAAATTATCAGCTTTAGCGAATAATCAATGAAGTGGGTGTTGAGAAGGTAGGCGGTATAATTCAGGCAAAAAAAAGCCGCAGACTAGCTGCGGCAAAAGAATAACACTACAAAAGGAACTTAATTTATATAACGCCCAGCTCACGAAGGCGCTCTTGCAGGTATGACCCTGCGGTATGACGTTCTGAAAGAACAACATCTGGTCTGGGGTGTAAGAACAGTGGCAATGAAATACGAGATTTCGTCATGTCAGCACCATCTGGGTTTACAACCCTATGCGTAGTTGATGGGAAGTATCCGCCAGATGCTTCTTGAAGCATGTCGCCAATATTCACAATCAAGTTCCCGAAATCACACGGAACTTCAATCCAACTACCGTCTTTAGCTTGTACTTGCAATCCAGGCTCGTTGGCTGCAGGCAAGATAGTAATCAAATTAATATCTTCGTGAGCAGCTGCGCGAATTGCGTCTACTTCTTCATCACCTTTTAGTGGTGGGTAGTGCAGTATACGTAGCAAGGTTTGATCAGAATCTTTGATCATGTCACCCAGCGGTTGACTGTACTTATCGCTCACCTCTGAAGGAGAATGTTTTTCTATCCAACCCAATAGCTCTTTCGCTAGTGTGTTTGCTTCCCCATAGTACTGGGAAATCTGCGGGTGTAGCGCTTCTGGACACTGACCCCACGGATAGAAGTGGTAATACTCTTTAATGTCTTTTTTCGTAAAGCCTTTGGCTACCTCAGATACGCTCTGAGGGAAAAATCCGTCTTGTTTACCCTTGTTGTACAGGTAATCGTTCTTCTCTTCACTGTCGAAGAAGCCCTGCCAATTGTCGTAAATACCTTGAACTAATGACTGTTGGATAGGGTGATTTTTTAAAACACCGAACCCTGTCTCGCGAAGTGACTTCACGAATTCTTCTTGTGCGTTTTCCGCTTGGTAATCAACAGCAACTAATTGCATAACTTTATCCCGTATATTTTGACTGCGGCATTATAAAGGTAGACGGGCTACAGAAAAAAGTCGCAGAAATTGACATAAATCAACCCCGCGAGGAATTTGCGCGTAATTTACAGAAACCTGACCAGTTAGTCTAGTAAAATCTTGACCAACTGGTCCAAATTAATGAAATTTAACCAAGAGAGAGGTAAAAGCCCGCTAGCGCGGCACTCATTAAGTTAGATAACGTTGCAGCAATAACAGCTTTTAACCCCAGTCTCGCAATTTCTTTTCTGCGTGTTGGTGCCATGGCACCAATTCCACCCATCAAAATAGCGATAGAAGAGAAGTTTGCAAAACCACAAAGTGCAAAGGTGATAATGGCCTGAGATGCTTCAGATAGCTGTGATTGGTTCTCTAGGAAGTTTAGGTAGGCAACAAATTCGTTAACTACCATTTTCTGACCAATAAAGCTGCCTGCAAGTTGCGCTTCCTCCCATGGTACGCCGATTGCCCATGCAAGAGGTTGAAGCACATAACCCAGGATCCCTTCAAACGTCACGTTTTCATAGCCAAATAATCCTGCTGTCCAGCCAATAAGGCCGTTAAACATGGCAATAAGTGCTATGAAAGCGAGTAGCATTGCACCTACGTTTAACGCAAGTTGCATGCCTGATGCAGCGCCACTGGCGGCTGCATCAAATACATTGGCGTAGCCGGTATCTTCCGCATCTACGTCATGTAAATCTTCATTTGGCTTACTGGTTTCTGGCAACATGATTTTTGCCATAAGTAAGCCACCTGGCGCAGCCATAAAGCTAGCTGCTAGCAAATACTTAAGATCTACCCCCATGCCAGCGTAGCCCGCCATTACTGAACCAGCAATTGACGCCAAACCACCCACCATAATGGCAAATAGCTCAGAGCTCGTCATGTGTGGAATAAAAGGGCGAACCACAAGAGGCGCTTCTGTTTGGCCCACAAAAATGTTGGCAGCAGAAGACATGGATTCAGGTCGGCTAGTTCCCAGCGCTTTCTGTAAAAAGCCACCGATAACCTTGATGATCAAACCCATTACTTTGAGGTGATAAAGAACGGCAATAAGCGCCGAGAAAAACACGATAACTGGAAGCACGTTAAAGGCAAAAATAAACGCGATCGACTTGTCACCAATAGGACCGAACAAGAAATTAATGCCTTCTTGGCTATAAGCAATGATGTTGGCGACAAAACGCGTTGCGCTCAACAATACTTCTTTACCAGGTTCAGAATACAGGACAAACGCGCCAACGGATGCTTGAATAGCAAATGCGCCACCAACGGTGCGCCAATTTATATTGCGTTTCGCCGATGATAACGCGAAGGCAATACCCAGAAGGACTGCAATGCCCAGTAAACTCACCATAGTAATGTTCCCTTAAAGAAGCGCTTGCTGAATGTGTGATTTGATCACATCTAATGCAATTTGGTTTTTGCCACCTTGCGTCACTACTACGTCGGCAGTGAAGCGGCTAGGTTCGATAAATTGATGATACATAGGCTTAACAGTTTCTTCGTACTGTTTTGCCACAGATTCAATACTACGACCGCGTTCTTTTAGGTCGCGCATCATTCTGCGCATCAAACAAATATCAAGAGGAGTATCAATGAAGATCTTCACGTCGTACAAAGGAAGTAGATCAGTACGAGCAAGTAGCATGATACCTTCAAGAATAATGACTGGCGCAGGATTTAGACGCTCAGTTTCAGGCAAACGCGTATGCGTTTTATAGCAGTAATGTGGATAGTCAATAGGCTGACCATCGCGCAATGCTTGCAAGTGTGCTTTCAAAAGCTCATGTTCAAAGGCATTCGGGTGATCATAGTTGTTCTTCTCACGTTGCTCCATGGGAAGATGATCTTGCGCACGGTAGTAGTGATCTTCGCGCAGCACTTGAACAGGGCGGCCTTGAGCACTGAAGCCGTTAAACAAATTTTTTGTAAAAAGAGACTTCCCAGAGCCAGAAGCTCCAGAAATGGCAATAATAAGTGGCGATTGCATAGTACTATAAAGCTGATTTTGTTGGTGCAAAGATACGCGTTTAGGCCTCGCGAATCAATGTTATATTCACAAGTTCTCGGTTTTTGGATCGGTCTTTGCTAGAACTTTATCGTATTTTCAAGGTATTGCAGGGTGTTTAGTCAGCATGCAAAAAATACCAAAAAGTTCTCCAAGTGGTCAGTTTTTAACTGAACAAGTCAAAATATCGCTAGTTACCAATTATCTCTATATCGTCGTCCTTAATACTCGGTAATGCATACGAATGCTGCTTTGAGCGAGAGCCCTCACCTTGCGCTCTGGGTGGGTAGTAGGTCTCTTTTTCATCAACATAACCAGAAAATACATCGTCAAGTGCTGCGCGTATTTCGCTGAGGGTTTTATCTAAATTTGCATTGAAATCTGGGCGTTTTCGCTTGGTATGGCCCAATTCGATTAATCGACCAAAACTCTTGTTGGCCAGAGCCAGTAGTTCAGTCGGAACGTCTTTATGTGGCTGTAGAGGCTGATCGGGGTGCTCTATACAATATTTTACTAGAGCCGTGTAAAAGCACAGTGGTTTATTCTGCAACGTGATGGCTTTGTCATCGATTCCGTTAGAAATCGTTTTATCTTTTAAGTTGATTACGAGTTTTGGGGAAGGAGGGATAACTTCTTCTAAGGTTGCGCGTTTCCTTTTGGTTTTACTCGAAACAGCAAAAAATGGTGTAACGAGTAATGATGCGATAAGCGCAGTCCAACTAAAAGCAAAAGTACTGGTGACGGCTTTACTTCGCATCTCTACCTTAATGACTTGTTCAGCGTTGACGAAATTTGCCGTAAAAGACAAAGGGTAACCCGTAAAGTCTTCATTGCTCGTCACAATATCTTGGATTCCTCTGACTAGAACGGGGTAGTTTTCGTCCTTAAGCGTGCCGTTTAGTTTTCCAAGATAACGGTAAATGGCGAACTGATTTACAGGCGTGTTAAGGGTGTTGTTTCCAACGTCTAAAAACGCGCTGTCTAGGCTTACCCTTCGCTCTACCTTATCAAGTGCACGGTGAAGAGAAGTATGGTGTGAAAAGTATTGTGCAGTCAAAGCGATGCATTGGAAACATGCTAACAAGACAAGACCATTAAAGATGATAAAGGCTTTGGGCTTAAAATATATTCTCTTACTACCCATTAGTTACACCCTTCCTCTAATGTAATAGTTTTGTAATAAGGTCTAGGATGAGACATTGCAACTTCATGAATTACCGACTGTATAGCGCAAAATAAGTCTGTGTTTTGCGTCTGCATTTTCAAATACCATTGCATTCCACTTACACTTTCCTGCAGCGGCGTTGCATAGTTTCTTGAGAAGTTGTCTTTGTCTTCTTCTGCCCAATATGAGGAGATAATATCAATATCACCCGCGAGCAAAGCTCGTCGCAGTTCTTGGTGAGAACTGAAGTAAACAATATCTAAATTGGAGTCACTGAGTCCGAGGTTCTGCAAAACAGTTTTGGGAACAATATGACCAGAACGGCTGCTCGGATAATCGAGCAATCCTATCTTTTTACCTAGCAAGTACTCTTTAGATAGTAGAGGTCGTTCTCTTAGCGCGATAAAAAAAGCTGAGTAGTCAGGATGCGATGCTACTTTGGTTAATCCATAAATTTGGTCAGCCCCGAACGCATCTACGACATTACTTTTCACCAGCGCTAAATCAACAACGCCATGATTAATGTATCGAAAGGTATCGTAATCACTTTGGCCTATTGTAACTTTAACTTCACCGTATTGGCGCTTAATCGTTTTATCATTGCATAGGCGCTCGCTTGCCATTTCAGCAATTCTACCGTCAGTAACATACACAGAAAAGACGTCGCTATTGCCCTGTAAATCAGTTTTGCAGGTCAAATATTGACCGGTTTGTGGGGCGATGTCACTATACTCATCGGAATTTTGAAAATAGTTTATCGAACCGCACACAAGTGCAGCTAAGATAAAAATTATCCACTTTCCGGTAGCAACAATTCTGAAATTCGTCAAAAAAACGACCAAATGAATTAACGATTTATATAGTGATTTCATCAGTTAAGGTTATTTATTGCAATAGGTAAATTTATTTTATTGTGTTAACTCATTGAAAAGTTATGTATTTTTATGAGTAAACCTGATTTTTATTAAACGCTGTTTATTAGTAGCATATCTGCCAAGAATAGAATCAGCTATTCGTCGCAGATTGACAATAATAATAACAAGTAAATTAACCTGACCATATGGTCAAGTATTATTTTGCAAACTCAATAGCCTCGGGCGATTGCTGTTAAATAAAAATATAAAATTGTAATAAATTTGACACGAACCTTTACGACAATTTGTCGGGTTCAGTGAAAGTCATAGGTTTTATGTAGTACTTTTTGCACTACACTAGGCCGAGTAAAAAAGAATTTTAAACAAAAGGGAAACACACACATGAACTTCAAAGCAAAGCTAAGTCGCGTAGCGATCGCTGTTGCTGTTGCTGCAGGTTTGGCTGGTACAGCCACGGCACAGACAACAACGTCGTCTATTCGAGGCAATGTTGTCACTGAAGCTGGCTCAGACCTTTCTGGCGCGACAGTCACAATTAAACACGAACCTACAGGTACTTCCTCGGTCGCGACCACAAATGAAAACGGCACTTTTTCTTCGCGCGGTCTTCGCGTGGGTGGCCCTTATACTATCACTATTTCAGGTGATGGTTTCGTTCCTGCGAAAGTAGAAAACGTTTATCTTTCTCTAGACCAAGCGTTGGATCTTCCAATTCAACTTGAGTCGTCTCGTAGCACTGAAGTTATTACTGTAACTGGTAGTACTGCAGGCACTGGGTATACTAATGAAGCTCTTAGCACAAGTCTAGGTCTTCAAGCGCTTCAGCAAGTAGTATCGATTGACCGTGATATTACAGATGCGGCTCAACTTGACCCTTTTGCATCAGTAAACGTTCAAAGCGGTGGTTCAAAAGAGCTTAGCATTGCGGGTGCGAATAATAAGTTCAATTCTTTGACAGTGGATGGTGTAGCATTAAACGACCGTTTCGGCCTTAACGCTAACGGTTACCCTACTCAGCGCTCTCCAATTTCTTATGATGCAATTGAATCTTTGTCAATCCAGACCGCGCCGTTTGACGTTGAGTATAACGGGTTTACCGGTGGTACAATCAACGCTGTAACCAAATCAGGCACGAACGAATTCCACGGCTCAGTTGGTTACTATTACACTGACGATTCATTCGCTGGCGATAACAATGGTGATGAAGAATTCAATCTTGATTTCGAAGAAGAAACGTTTGTTGCCACTTTAGGTGGTCCGTTAATAAAAGATAAGCTCTTTTTCTTTGTAGCTTACGATAAATTTGAATCTGTAGCACCGCTTAATCGTGGGCCTGCTGGGTCAGGCGCCGTTAATGAAGTTCCAAATATCACGCTAGATGATGTTGCCCAAGTTTCTCAAATCGTTTCTGACGTTTGGGGCTTTGACATAGGCAACTTCCAGAAAGACGATGTACAAGACGAGAAAGTTCTTGCAAATATCGATTGGAATATCAACGATGATCACCGCGCTAAGTTTACTTATATGCTTACCGACGGTAACTCAATCAATGAGCAAAATGGTAACAACTTCCTAGCGCAAGACGAAGTACTTGGCGCATCTTCTGCGTGGTATGACCGCTCAGAAAAGGTTGAAAGTTTCATTGCACACGTCTTCTCTGACTGGACTTCAGACTTCTCTACACAGTTCAAAGTAGCAAAAACAACGCAAGCTACAGGCCAAGAGTCGCTAAATGGTTCTGAGTTCCCTAACTTTGCCGTTTTCCTACGTGAAGTCGATGGCGATGAAAATTACTTGACGATTGGTCCAGACCGCTTCCGTCACGGTAACTCTCTTGATCAGGACTTCTTCCAAGTTAAACTAGTTGGTATTTACACAACTGGCGACCACATCATGAAGTTTGGTTATGAGCGTGAAGAAGTTGACGTAAATAACCTATTTGCACAAAACTCTGAAGGTTCATACCTATTTAACAGCCTAGAAGACCTTGCAAATGCTGAAGCTTCTGCGCTGCTTTACAATAATGCTATTACAAACGATGAGAACGACCTTCGTGCGATCTGGGGTTACAACTACAACTCACTTTACTTCCAAGATTCTTGGGAAGCGACAGCTGAGTTAACTATTGACGCTGGTATCCGTTATGACTGGTATGAAGCTGAAGGCTCTATCCGCGAGAACCAAAACTTTGTAGACCGCTACGGCTATTCAAACACCAATGATGTTGATGGGCTGGATGTAATTCTTCCTCGTGTGTCATTCCAGTGGTATGCGTCTGATTATACAACTGTACGTGGTGGTATTGGTCGCTTCTCTGGTGGGGCGCCAAGCGTTTGGGTATCAAACAGCTACTCAAATGACGGCGTAATTTCTGACAATTATCAAGACTTTGGTTCTGGTCAGACATACCAAGTTCCTACTACACCAGATGCTGCTACAGGCCAGTACATTCCACAGAACATTCTTGACCAGCTTGCTAACATTGACCCAGATGGCGATGTGAACGCGCTGGCAGATGACTTTGATATACCTACAACTTGGAAAGTAAGCTTAGGTGTTGCGCACGAGCCAGAGATGGAAGAACTAGAAGGTTGGTTGTTCTCTGCTGATGTGCTTTACAACAAGCTTGAAAATGCTACTTACTGGTATGATCAACGCTGCGAAAACCCAGTTAGTACAGCGCCTGATGGTCGTGGTGTTTATGACTGTAGCGAAGGTCCAGAAGCTATCGTAACAAGCTCAATTGATGAAGGTGATTCAATATTATACGCCTTGTCTGCTTCAAAAGCTTGGGATACCTCTTATGGCTCATTCGACTTCTTTACAAGTTATACTTATGCTGACGTAGAAGATATCGGCTATGGTACATCTTCAACTGCGACATCTAACTACTCCGACTTTGCTGCTTATGATCGTCAACAACCACAAGCTGGCACGTCTAACTTCCAGACCGAGCACCTTTGGAAAATGCGCTTCAATTGGAAGAAAGAGTTAATTGACGGCTATGAAACGACTGTTTCAATCTTTGCCGAGCGTCGCTCTGGCCAGCCTTATAGCTACACATTCGATGAAAACAACGCATGTGTGCTAGATGTTGGTGGTGGTCGTTGTGCGCGTGAAAGCCGTAACGATGATGCAGGACACCTGCTTTACGTTCCAGATGGCATCAATGATCCATTGTTTGCAGCAACTTCATTTGGTGGTGACCTAGCAGCTCAGCAAGAGTTCATCGACTATATTAATAGTTCAGAGCTAGCTCAGTACAAGGGTGGAATTGCTGAACGTAATGGCGACAACTCTCGCTGGTCAACAATCATTGATGTGCGTATTCAACAAGAACTACCAGCGCTTTACCCTGAGCATAAGTTGACGGTTTTCTTTGATATAGAAAACTTCGGTAACCTACTGAATGACGATTGGGGCCGCATCGAGCGTACTCGCTATGAATATGAGCGTGCTGTAGTTTCTGCAAATATCGTAGATGGTCAATATGAATATTTTGACTTGAACAGTGATTCACGTATTAAAAACCTAGAAGTGCTTGACCAATCAGTATGGCAAGTTCAGTTCGGTATTAAATACGACTTCTAATTACTTAGTTTAAAAAAGTTGTAGTGTTAGGTGCCACTCTCCTTAACAGGAAGTGGCACTTTTTTATGTCTGCGATTTATCTCACACACCTGTTACTTACCGCGCATAGCCTTTGCTTATGATCTAAGTCCCTCCACTACACGAATTAACTGACGAGAAAATTTTTTAAATGCTCGCAAGGAGGGCTTATGACAAAACGTATGCTAATGGTAATGACGTCTCATGAAATAATGGGTGATACGGGTAAGAAAACAGGCATGTGGTTAGAAGAGTTCGCAGCGCCATATTACGCATTTAAAGATCAAGACTATACGATTACCCTTGCGTCGCCAATGGGAGGCCAAGTACCTATCGACCCAAATAGCCTTGCAGATGATGCGATGACAGACGACGCAATAAGATATACAAAAGATGAACTGGCGCGAAGTGCAATGGCGTCGACCATACCGCTTGAAGATGTGCGTGCTGAAGAATTTGACGCCGTATTTTACCCGGGCGGTCACGGCCCTTTGTGGGACCTTTCTGACAACGCGCACTCGATTAAGTTAATCGAAGACACAATTGCAGCGAATAAGCCTGTTGGTGCAGTGTGCCACGCTCCAATCGTGCTTAAGGACGTTAAAACTCCAGATGGCAAGTACTTAGTTGATGGTAAACAGGTAACTGGATTTTCAAACAGCGAAGAAGCGGCAATGGAACTCACTGACGTAGTGCCTTACTTAGTTGAAGATGAGCTAGTCAAAAAGGGTGGAAAATATGAAAGTGCCGACGATTTCGCCGTAAAAGTGTGTACTGATGGCTTGTTGGTAACGGGACAGAATCCACCATCGTCACGCCCCGCAGCAGATGCGCTAATTAAGCTTTTATCTTAGGAAAGCTTCAGTTAATTACCGAGTCAGAAACCGCATCTTGTATGCGGTTTCTTATTTTTTGATTGTCAGCTTTTGGAGCCATGGCTAAACGTTTTCAAATAAATCTTCAACGCGTTGTCTTAATTCTTCAATTCTTGTCACGTCAGCAGGGGCAATAAAAATCGTGTCATCACCCGCAATCGTCCCTAATACGCCATCTTTTTTACTCAATGAATCAAGTAGACGAGCAATAAGCTGTGCAGCACCAGGGCTGGTTCTAATGATTACCATTACGTTGTTGTGAACGATATCCAGTACTAGCTGTTTAAGAGGGCTTTTAGCCGTAGGCATACCTAGCTCTGGAGGCAAGCAATACACCATGTCACCTCGGGCATTTCGCGTGCGTACCGCGCCGAATTTGCTTAGCATTCTAGAGATTTTAGACTGGCTGATATTGTCGAAGCCTTGTGCTTTTAATGCATCAACAATTTCACCCTGTGAACCGTAACTTTCTGCTTTAAGAATTTCTTTAAAAGCTTTGATGAGTAGCTCTTGTTTTGCGTTTGCCATTAGCGCTCTTTTCTTTTTTGAGGGTTATCGTTAGGAATTATATTTAGTATGCGTATATTGTGCCGTACAGGTAGACTTTGCGCAATTTCTTTGCATAATCATTCATGATAATGAATATCGAGATAAAATCGCCATAAATAACGTTAATAAGACGATCCGGTGATTGAGTTTTCCCCCGCGTTGCATTAGTGTGACGTTCCGTTTAAATACGTGAAGTAATCCCATAGGAGAAATGGTATGAAAGTAGCCGTGTTAGGTGCTGCCGGTGGTATTGGTCAGGCGCTGTCTTTGTTGTTGAAAACACAATTGCCAGCAGGTTCAGATTTAGCGCTTTACGACGTAGCGCCAGTTGTTCCTGGTGTTGCCGTTGATTTGAGCCACATCCCCACTGCGGTAAAAGTAACCGGTCACGGTAAAGATGACCTAGCTGATGCACTAACTGGAGCAGACGTTGTTCTAATTCCAGCGGGTATGCCTCGTAAGCCAGGTATGGATCGCTCTGATCTATTCAACATCAACGCCGGCATTGTTAAAAACCTAATCGAAGGTGTAGCTGATAACTGCCCGAACGCGTGTGTTGGTATCATCACTAACCCAGTTAACACTACTGTTGCTATTGCAGCTGAAACGCTTAAAGCAAAAGGCGTTTACGACAAGAATAAGCTTTTCGGTGTAACGACACTAGACGTTATCCGTGCTGAAACGTTTGTTGCTGAACTTAAAGGTGTAGACGTATCTTCTGTGCACGTACCGGTAATCGGTGGTCACTCTGGTACAACTATCCTTCCTCTACTTTCACAAGTTGAAGGCGTAGAGTTCACAGACGAAGAAGTTGCTAGCCTAACTACTCGTATCCAAAACGCGGGTACTGAAGTTGTTGAAGCTAAAGCGGGCGGCGGTTCTGCAACCCTATCAATGGGTCAAGCAGCGGCACGCTTCTGTCTATCTCTAGTTGCAGCAATGCAAGGTGAGAACGTTGTTGAGTACACTTATGTACAAACTGACGACAGCGACGACGCAGCATTCTTTGCACATCCAGTTCGCCTAGGCGCAAACGGTGTTGAAGAAATCTTGCCATACGGCGAGCTAAGCGCATTTGAAGAAAAAGCGAAAAACGACATGCTTGAAGGCCTACGTGGCGACATCAAGCTAGGCGTAGACTTCGTAAACGGCTAGTAACGCCTGAAGCGGATGTACTAGCATCTGCTAGAAAAGGCTGGATACGTTCTTACGTACCCAGCCTTTTTTGCATTTAAGACATTACAAAAAAAGCCTGCTCAATGAGCAGGCTTTTCATTATAACGTTACGCGTTCATTGGGCTCTAGCCTGTATTACGCATACCAATTGCAATACCCGCGATGGTAACCATCATGGCACGCTCTAGGCTAGTGTTTTGTGCATCGTCACCGGCTTTACGAATACGATCCAGAAGCTCAATTTGCAGGTAGTGAAGGGGCTGAAGATATCCTGCACGGATCTCCATAGACTCTTTACCCTGCGGGTCGTTCTTCATGATGTCGCCGTCACCGGTTATAGCCAACAGCGACGAGATGCTTTCTTTAAGCTCGCTACGCAATGCTTCACCAAAGTGTTTAAGCTCTTTGGGTACCAAGCGCTCATCATAAGCTTCGCTGATTCGCGGATCGGCTTTATGGAACACCATGTCCAGCATTGAAAGACGTGAACGATAGAACGGCCATTCGCTGAACATCTCGTTAACCACTTTTTCATTTTCCGGTGTCTTCACGCTATCGATAGCGCGCATAACGCCTAACCAGCTTGGCAGTACCAAACGGGTTTGTGCCCAGGCAAATATCCATGGAATCGCACGTAGGCTCTCAATACCACCTTGTGGCTTACGCTTCGCTGGACGACTACCTAGTGGGAGTTTGCCTAACTCTTGCTCTGGCGTTGCAACACGGAAGTAAGGTACGAACTCTTTATCGTGACGCACGGTTGCACGGTAGTTATCGCGACCTTGGGCTGCCATTGCAGTTATAAGCTCTCGCCATTCTTCTTTTGGTGCCGGAGGCGGGAATAACATGGCTTCAATTATGGCGCTGGCGTAAATACCTAGGCTGCGTTTAGCCAGCTTAGGCATACCGAATTTATAGCGAATAGTTTCGCCTTGCTCAGTTACACGGAAGCCGCCGTCTAGCGAGCCAGGAGGCTGAGAGTAAATGGCAGCATGTGCTGGCAAGCCACCACGACCAATTGTACCGCCACGGCCGTGGAATAGCGTCAGGCTTACGTCAAACTCATCAGCAATCGCAACCAAGGCTTCTTGTGATTGGTATTGAGCCCAGCCCGCAGCAAGTGCACCTGCGTCTTTGGCTGAATCTGAATAACCAATCATAACGAATTGACGACCTTTAACGTAACCGCGATACCAGTCGATAGACAGAAGTTTGCGCATTACGTCAGGCGAGTTGTTCAAATCGTCTAGCGTCTCGAACAATGGCGCCACTGGCATTGGCCAATCTACACCACTTTCTTGAAGTAGCAGCTGAACGGCCATAACGTCCGATGGCTCACTGGCCATAGAGATAATATAGATACCAAAACCGTGTTTGCTGTGCTTCGCAATTACCTTACAGGTATCAAGCACTTCTTTCACGTCATCAGACGCATCCCATTGAGCAGGGAATAGCGGGCGTTTTGAGCCAAGCTCGCGCAATAAGAACGCTTGCTTGTCGGCTTCGCTCCACTGAGCATAATCACCAAGACCTAGGTAGCGTGTTAGTTCGCTGAAAACGTCTGCATGACGTTCAGAGTCCTGACGCACGTCAAGGCGCAGAAGGTGAATGCCAAATACACGAGCACGACGAATAGTGTCTAGCAGCAGACCGTTTGCTACAACTTGCATTCCGCAGTCTAACAGTGACTGGTAGCAAAGCATCAGTGGTTCAATTAGCTCATCATCACTTTCAACCCAGTTTGAAGTATCTGGGTTTTTACCTGCTAAGTAGTCGCTAATGCCATCGCGGGTTGCGATGAACTTGTCCACAAGTGGACGAAGAAGGGCGCGGTATGGCTC
>Ga0208704_100088_pt1 | contig 26892 bp, 20 predicted proteins | sample DeeseametaMP0144_FD_184221 | JGI IMG/M metagenome (GOLD analysis project Ga0208704, IMG submission 184221) | Marine microbial communities from the Deep Atlantic Ocean - MP0144 (SPAdes) | ecosystem: Environmental > Aquatic > Marine > Oceanic | place: West of Cape Verde, Atlantic Ocean | collected...
GTGAGATTTTTCAAAATTTGTCTTGAGGAAATATCAACATACATGTTACGAATTCTTTTTGATTTATAACGTGTTTTAAAGGGATTGTTGTCTACTCCAATTAAATTTGAATAAGGAAAATAAAAATAAAAACTAGCTATACCATCACCTCTTGCTACACCAATTTCAAGGATATCTAGTTTTTTACCTTTTAATCCTTTTAAATTTTCGTGATAAAAATCCGTGTAACCCTCTTGCAGTTTGTAGCTATCAAAATATTTAAATAAAAAACTTAAATCTTTATTAAATAATTCCCTTTTTTTAATTGAAATCGTATCTAAGTTTTTTTTGTAAAAAAAATTATAAATGATTACCTCTAAAACAAAAAACTTATATAAAATTGAAATTCCAACTCTAATCAATTTAGATAGGTTTTTTTTTTCTAAAAAACTTACGTGGATATTCTTAAAACCAAAAAAAAAATCTTTAAAAAGCATTATATTATTTTAGTTTATTTTAGTTTAACTAATCTATCCTTTTTCCAGATGCCTTCTTCAACTTTTCCATTAGCATGTGTAAAGATTCCTTTTCCGTGCCGTAAACCTTTTTTCCATTTTCCAACGTATTTGTCTCCGTTGGCATATGTGTAAGCGCCTTGTCCATCGCGCTCACGTAGATTGTCTGGTGAATTATATTCATCTTTTTTCCACTCCCCAACATATTTGTCTCCGTTGGAATATATGTAAGTGCCCTGTCCATTATATTTATGTTTTTTCCATTCCCCAATGTATTTATCTCCGTTAGCATATGTGTAAGTTCCTTGACCGTGTCTTTTATGATCTTGATATTGTCCCACATATTTTCTACCAGCATGTGTATAAGTTCCATGCCCGTGAAACTTTCCCTTATAAAATTCACCTACATATTTTCCATCATTTGGTCCAACTGCAGTGCCTTGACAATTTGTCCATTTTCTAATTTTATTAAAATGTCCAACCGAAAATGATGAGATATTTTTGTCATTTCCTTCACATTCGGATAATGAACTTTGCGACGGAGCTATATTGCAAATCATCAATGCTAAAAACACGTATAAAGATACTTTTTTCATTTTTTTGTTTAATTATGCTAAATTACACTAATGCTAGAAAAAACTGAAATTCTAATTGTTATAATTGTTCTTCTCCTCGCATTTTATTTAGTTATATCTTTAGGTGCTAGGAAGAAGGGGAAATCTTCAGAAACCCCAGAAATTTCAAGATACTTATTTGGTGTTCGTATTTTAATAATTATTATTGCTATAGTTTCGTTAATTTTATGGTTTTTTATGTAAATAAAATTATTATGCTAAAATCTATTAGAAAAAATGAAATTTAGAAATGAATTTGATAGTTTAGGAAGTATAAAAGTTCCACAGGATAAATATTGGGGAGCATCCACCCAAAGATCTAATAAACATTTTAATATTGGTGATTTTTTAGTAAGACCAATTGTCATTAAATCCATCGCAATGATCAAAAAGGCTGCAGCAATAATAAATGCAAAAAACGGTGATCTTGATAAAAAAATAAGTAAAGCAATTATTAAAGCAGCAAACGAGGTGATCTCAGGAAAACTTAATGATCATTTTCCTCTTAAAGTTTGGCAAACTGGGTCTGGTACACAGACCAATATGAATGTTAATGAAGTAATAGCTAATAAAGCAATTGAAATTCTTGGCGGTAAATTAGGAAGTAAAAAACCCGTGCACCCAAACGATCATGTTAATATGTCTCAGTCAACAAATGACGTATTTCCAACTGCAATGCATATGGCCATAGCAATTAGAGCAAAAGGAAAGTTGCTGCCTTTCCTCAAATTGCTTAATTCAGAATTAGAAAAAAAAACCAAACAATTTGATAAAATCATAAAAGTAGGAAGAACCCATCTTCAAGATGCTACTCCAATTACTTTAGGTCAGGAATTTTCTGGATATCATTCACAATTAAGCAAATGTATTAAAAGAATAGAAATAGCGCTTGAAGAAATTTATTTTTTAGCTCAAGGTGGAACAGCGGTGGGTACAGGTTTAAATACCAAAAAAGGTTTCGATAAAAATATAGTAGCCGAATTAAGAAAAATTACTAAACTCCCTTTTAAACCAGCTCCAAATAAGTTTGCTGCATTAGCGGCGCATGACGCTATAGTAAATTTTTCAGGAACAATGAATACAACGGCTGTTTGTTTAATGAAAATTGCTAATGATATTAGATTTTTAGGGTCAGGCCCAAGAGCTGGATATGGAGAACTTATTTTACCAGAAAACGAACCAGGCTCTTCGATTATGCCTGGAAAAATTAATCCAACTCAGTGCGAAGCTGTTACTATGGTTTGTGTCAAAGTAATTGGAAATCATAACGGTATAACAATGGCAGGCTCTCATGGTCACTTTGAATTAAATGTATTTAAACCTTTAATCATTCATAACATTTTACAGTCTATTCACATAATGGCTGACTCTTCAAAAAGTTTTGCAAATTATTGTGTTAAAGGCCTAAAAGCGGACAAAAAGAGAATTAAATACTTGTTAGATAATTCATTAATGCTGGTAACTGCTTTATCTCCAAAGCTGGGATATGACAATGCTACAAAGATTGCAAAAAAAGCTCACAAAAACGGAACGACTTTAAAGGAAGAAGCTATTAAATCTGGATTAATAACTGAAAAAGAATATAAAAAAATTGTAGATCCTAAAAAAATGATTAGACCTTATTAGATTAATTTGTCTCTGTTGTAATTAATCTAACAAATTCCTTTAGTTTAATAAAATTAAATAAACTTGTGTACCCATCTTCTAATACTAAATCATTAAATTCTCTTTCAAAATAAGCGACGTCTTCGTCCTTAAATTTTTTATCGTCAGATATTTCATCTAAACGTAATCGTAAGTTCACTAAATCAAAATTTCCCGAAATAAATAAATTAGATGAGATGTTTTGTTTATTAAAAATACCAAATTTATTATAGAACCTCTTTAAATTATCAACAAATATATTGTTTTCAAATTTAAAGTTAGAAAATTTCTTATTATTTTTAATAATTCCTGTTATATCTGCTGCGCCTAATTTTCCCAGATTAAGTAATAATTGCTCAATTAAAATATTACCATTAATAAATTTTATTCGTGATTCAAAAGAATCAACCAACATACGATGAGAAAATATTTTATTCGCAGATAAGTTTAATTGACCATTTATTTTTTCATTAACTTTAAATAAATTTTTTTTATTTTTTTCATCTAAAGCGATAAGAAAACTATACAAACTATTAAAATTTATAGTGTTTAAATCCACATTTAAATTAAATTTAAAATAAGGCAAAAGCTTTACCTCACCATTAAAATTTCCATCTAAAAAAGCATTTCTCAAATATGCTTGTTTAAAGATTATTTGATCATTTTTGTAATCGAAATTTGATGTTAATCTGTTTTTACCTTTCTTAAAAGAAACATTTCCACTCATGGTATTTTTGTCCAAATCTGAATTAAATATATTTACTTTTGTACTTGTGCCCAAAAATTTTAATATAAAAATTACTGATGAATCATTCATATTTTTTTTATTTTTTAAATTAATATAAATATCATCATTTAAAAAATTTCCTTTTAAAATTACATCATCAGTATTCTTGTTAGTTTTATATTTAAATTTTGCATCTCTGATGGTCGCTATATCTTTTTCTCCATCAAAAAACTTTATTTCTCCTTTTTTTAAATTTATAGGTTTTGAGTTAAATTTTTTCTTAAAAAAATTTTTATATTCCTTTAACTCATGCAAATCAAAATTAATTTTAGCATCTCGCAATTCTATTTTGGTAAAATTTGATTTGTTTTTATTCGATAAATTATAAAGAGAAAGTTTTATTGCTACGTTTTCAATTTTTCCAAAAGTTTTCTTTTTATCAACAAAATCTTGAATTATTAAATCTTTAATTTTTATTCTCGGAGAAGGGTAAAAACTATAATTGATCTTACCTTGTATCGAACATTTGATATTAAGATTTTTACATATTGTATTTTCTAACTTTGATTTATCGTAATTAAAAAACATAGGTATGTTTAAATAAATAAAAGCTGCAAAAACTACAGTGCCAGCAACATAAACTGGGACATATTTGTATTTTTTAATATTGAGGTATTTATAAATTTTGGAAAAATTATATCTTCTAATATCGAGGGATTTATAAATTTTGGAAAAATTATATCTTCTAATATTGAGGTATTTATAAATTTTGGAAAGATTATATCTTCTAATATTGAGGGATCTATAAATTTTGGAAAAATTATATCTTCTAATATCAAGATATTTGAGAATTCTGTAAAAATTATGTCTTCTAATATAGAGGTATCTATAAATTCTGAAAGACATGTATCTTATAAAATTAATACTTTTATGAAATCCTGAGAAAATATGTCTTATAATCAAAATAACAAAATCAACAACATAAACTAGAATGTATTTGTATCTTTTAAAATTGATATTTTTATAAATTCTGGAAAAATTATAACTTCTAATATCAATAATTTTCAGAATTGTAGATAACTTAAATATTTTAAAATCGTCGTATTTCATTTATTTTGCTTTTTTTGAATTCATTTTAATTTAAAATGGTAAAATATAAATTTAATGGAAATTAGCAAACAAAATTATTTAGTTCATCTTAATAAGAATCAAAAAGAGGCTATAATTGATCTTGAGGGTCCTTGTTTAATTGTTGCTGGAGCAGGATCAGGCAAAACGAGAGTTTTAACATCAAGAGTAGTACACATAATCAAAGAAAAAAAGGCCTGGCCAAATCAAATTCTCTGCGTCACTTTTACTAATAAAGCTGCAAGAGAAATGCAAAATCGAATTGCAAACTTTTTAAAGGAAAAACAAACATCAATACCATGGCTTGGAACATTTCATTCTGTTAGTGCTAAGCTTTTGAGAAGGCATGCTGAAGCTGTAGGTTTGAATTCACGTTTTACAATTATTGATCAAGAAGATCAGTTAAGATTAATAAAAAATATCTGTAAAGCTGAAAATATAGATATAAAAAAAATAGCACCACAATTCATTTTAGCTTTTATTAATCAATGGAAAAATAAAGGTTTGCTACCCAAAGATGTGGTTGTAAAAAAAGGTCTACCTTTAGAAAACGCTATATTAAAAGTTTATAAGTTTTATCAAGAAAGATTAAAAATTTTAAATTCATGTGATTTTGGTGATTTGATTTTACACTGCGTAACTATGTTTGAAAATAATTCAGATATACTCGAATTATACTTAAAAAATTTTAAATATATTCTTGTCGATGAGTACCAAGACTCAAATCACATTCAAAGTAAATGGCTTAATTTACTTGCCAAAAAAAATAATAATATTTGCTGTGTGGGGGATGATGATCAATCAATTTATAGTTGGAGGGGAGCTGAAATTAAAAACTTCCTGAATTTTAATAAAACATACAAAAATACTAAAATTATTAAACTTGAACAAAATTACAGATCTACACAAAACATACTTAGTGCTGCTTCAGGATTAATTGCAAAAAATAATGATAGATTAGGAAAAAAATTATGGACTGATGGTAAAGATGGAGAACTTATAAAATTAACTTGTTATAAAAATGGGAGAGAAGAAGCTACAGGAATTAGTGACATTATTGAACAAAAGCTTAAAAAAAAGTATTCATTAAATAGTATATCAATTTTGGTCAGGGCAATTTTTCAAACCAGAGAGTTTGAAGAAAGATTTTTAAAAATAGGCATGGGTTATAGAGTAATCGGAGGAACAAAATTTTACGAAAGAGCTGAAATTAAGGATAGTGTTGCGTTTTTAAGAATTGTAAATCAAAAAAATGACGACTTGGCCTTTGAAAGAATAATCAATGTACCCAAAAGATCTGTAGGCGATAGCACGATAAAACAACTGTATGACTGGGCTAGAAAAAATAAAAAATCATTAGAAGATTCTGCTGTTGAACTTTTACAATTAAACAAAATTAAACCAAAAGCAAAGTTAGGATTAGTCAAAATATTAAACCTATTCAATAAATGGAGATTAGATTTAAAAGAAAAAAAACATTATGAGTTAATGGAAATTATTTTAGATGAGTCTGGTTATTCTAAAATGCTAAAAGATAAAAAGGATTTAGAAAATGAAGGAAGGCTCGAAAATTTAAAAGAATTAATTAGAGGAATGCATGATTTTGACAACTTACAAGGTTTTTTAGAACATGTTGCTCTCGCTACCTCAATAGACCAGGACTGGGATGGTAAAAAAGTTAACTTGATGACAATGCACGCTGCTAAAGGCTTAGAATTTGATGCTGTTTTCTTGCCCGGTTGGGAAGAAGGTTTGTTTCCTCATCAAAAGTCCTTGGAAGAAAAAGGAGATCTAGCTTTAGAAGAAGAAAGACGTCTTGCTTACGTGGGTCTTACCAGGGCCAAAAAGGAATCTTTTATATCATTCGTGATGAGCAGACTTTACCGTGGAGATTGGGTTGAATCATTAGCTTCAAGATTTATTGATGAACTTCCAGAAGAAAATATAAAAAAGGAAGAAATTAAAGAACAAAATCATGAAGATTTCTTTTTTAATCAAGACGTTGATTACAATGACGGAATAAGAAGCCCAGGTTGGGCAAGATTACAAAGTAAGAAATTAAAAAGAATCAAATGAATGTGATAAAAAAATTACGAAAACTCTTCAAAGTTTATAAACTTGATGGATATATAGTTCCTAAAAATGATGAATTTTTTGGTGAATATATCGATGATAGAGATGATAGGCTAAATTTTATTTCTTTGTTTTCAGGCTCTGCTGGACAAGGATTAATTTTAAAAAAAAAAGCCTATTTATTTGTAGATGGCCGTTATACTTTGCAGGCCAAAAAAGAATCAAATAAAAATTTTAAAGTAGTAGAAATTCAAAAAACTAAGCCATCAAAAATACTAGCAAAAATTAATCAAAAATTAAAAATTGGATTTGATCCCAAATTGTTTAGTGAGGCTAGTTTAATAAACAATTTCCAAACAAAAAATACTACCTTGATTCCCATCGAAAAAAATCTGATCGATAAAATATGGTTAGATAGACCCAAAGTTAAAATTAATAAATTTTTTATATTAAACTCAAAACATGCGGGCAAAGACTATAAAAGCAAAGTAAATATGATTTGTAAAATCTTAAAAAAAAGAAAAATTAACAAACTTTTTATCACAGCTCCAGAGAATTTAGCCTGGATTTTAAATATTAGAGGAAAAGATAGCAAATATTCTCCTTTACCTAATTGTCACGCAATAGTTGATAATAATAAAAAAATAACACTTATTGTAAATAAAAATAAAATTAATAAGAAATTTAGATCTCATTTCAAAAATATTTTAAATTACATTAGTTCATCAGATATTATTAAATATTTTAATATTCTAAGTAACAAAGAGGTTTTTTTGATTGATAAATTCTCTTGTTCCTTTTTTTACAAAAAGGAAATAGAAAAAAGATTTAAATGTGAGGAAAAAATTGACCCTATATATTTTTTAAAAGCAAAAAAAAATAAGGTTGAAATAAACAATTCGATTAAATCTCATATTAAAGATGGTGTTGCGTTAACAAAATTTATTTATTGGATCAAAAATAATATCGATAAACTTAAAATTACTGAGATGAGTGCTGAAAAAAAACTTGAAAAATTTAGAAAACAAAATGCAAACTATCAATTCCCCAGTTTTAATACAATATCAGGCTCCGGACCTAATGGCGCGATTGTTCACTACAGAGCAAATAATAAAACTAATAGATTAATTAAAAAAAATGATATTTATCTTTGTGATTCAGGAGGCCAATATCACTATGGCACAACTGATGTCACAAGAACATTATGTTTTTCTAACCAATCACAAAAGATTAAAAATATTTTCACAAAAGTTTTAAAAGGACATATTGGTGTAGCTACATATAATCTTAATAAAAATACAACTGGCAAACAATTAGATATCGTTGCAAGAGCCCCTTTAAAAAAAATTGGTTTAGATTATGCTCACGGAACAGGACATGGCGTAGGATATTTTTTAAATGTACACGAAGGACCTCAGGCTATATCTAAATTTAATAATGTAAAAATAGAGGAAGGTATGATCCTTTCAAATGAACCAGGCTATTATGAAACAAATAAGTTTGGAATTAGGATTGAAAACTTGGTTTACACAAAAAAAATTAAAAATAAATTAAAATTTATAAATTTAACTCTTGCACCAATCGAAAAAGATTTAATTAATTTTAAATTATTAAAAGAAAATGAAAAAAAATATTTAAATGAATATCACAAGAAAGTTTATCTAATTTTAGGTTCTTATCTTAATAAAAACGAAAGAATTTGGTTAAGATCATTTTTTAATTAATAATTTTATTCCAATCTTCTTCAGACAAAATTTTAATATTTAAATTTTTTGCCTCATTAATTTTTCTTATTGTTGGTTTTTGAGGCCCCGCAACAAGAAAATCGGTCTTTTTACTAATACTGCTAACAATCTTTGCCCCTAAACTTTCAGCTAACGATTTTAATTCTGATCTACTTCTATCCTCAAAAACGCCCGTAAATATAATTGATTTTCCGCTTATTGGAGTTTTTTTACTTAAATGCTTATAATCTTCAACATTAAGCAAATCAATTAGTTTAGAAACAATTTTTAAATTTTTGTCATTAGAAAAAAACTTTTTTAATGATTCTGTTTGGGAATTTCCTATACCATCTATAAACTGAAGTTCATCAAGATGCCTTTGATTATTTTTATTTAACTTTTTAGATGTCTCAAAAAATTTTTGAACATTTAAAAAATGTTTTGCTAGTATTTTTGCATTTTCTTGACCTATATGACGAATACCAAGAGAAAAAATAAACCGCTCCAATGAAATTTTTTTACTTTTATTAATTGAATTTTTTAAATTAGTAATTGATTTTTCGCCCCAGCCATCAAATTTTTTTAAAATATTTATATCTAAATTAAAAATATCATAAGAATATTTAACTAATTTTTTATTCCAAAAATTATCTACTACTTTTTTTCCAAGCCCTTCTATATTAAATGCATCCTTTGATACAAAATGTTTTAATTTTTCTCTTAATATATCTTTGCAGTTAAAGTTTGGATCAGGACATCTAGTTACAGCATCTTTTTTTTTCGTATTATTGTTGAATTCTTTTACTACCTTTGAGCCACACGACGGACACTTTTGTGGAAAAATAAATTGCTTCGTATTTTTGTTCCTTTTTGATTCATCTACATATAATACTTGAGGAATAACATCTCCTGCTCTCTGAACACAAACAGTATCGCCGATTCTTATACCTTTTCTATTAATCTCATCTTCGTTATGCAAAGTGGCATTTGATACGACAACACCTCCAATAGTAATTGGATCAATTTTTGCAACTGGAGTTAGCGCACCAGTTCTTCCAATTTGGATTTCAATATTTTTTATTTTTGAAAATCCCTTTTCAGAAGAAAATTTATGTGCTATTGCCCATCTGGGTGAGTTTGATACATACCCAAGTCTTTTTTGTAATATTAAATCATCTACTTTATAAACAAGTCCATCTAAATCAAAATTAATATCTGATTTTTTTTCTTCAATAATTCTATGGTTTCTATCAATTTCCTCAACGCTGTTCACTAATTTAGTTAATGAACTTGTTTTAAAACCCCATTCTTTTAAAAGTTTTAAATATTCTGATTGCTTTTTAAAATTTTGCGGTTCTACAACGCCGAAACCATAAGCAAGAAATTTTAGAGGTATTTTTTTAGTTTTCTTATAATCTTTTTGTCTTAATGAACCTCCCGCTGCATTTCTTGGATTAGCAAAGAGTTTATCCATTTTTTTAAAGTCATACTTAGATATGTAAACTTCGCCTCTTACTTCTAAAATTTTAGGAAAATTAGTTTTTTGAATTTTTTTAGGAATATTATTAATAGTTTTAAGATTGTTGGTTATATCTTCTCCAGTTTTACCGTCACCACGGGATAATCCAAGAACAAAAATTCCATCTACATATTTTAATGATGCAGAAATTCCATCAATTTTTGGTTCTGCTGAAAAAACTATTTTATCATAACTTTTTAGGTTCAAAAAATTTCTAATTTTTTTAATAAAATCTGCTACGTTTTCTTTGGAAAAAGCATTTGATAATGACAACATCGGAACTTCATGATCCTCTTTCTTAAATCTAGCTGTAGGTTTGTAACCAACTTTTTGACTTGGTGAGTTTTGGTCTTTTAAATATTTATACTTTCTCTCAAGATCTAATACTACTTGCTTAATACCATCATAATCCTTATCTGAAATAAGAGGACTATCATGTTCGAAATAGGCCTTGTCATATTTTTTTAATTTGTTAATTTTTTTTATATAAATCTTCTCAATTTCTTTTTTTTGCATTAATGCTTACTCAAATAAACCTTTTATTTTTCTTCTTATTAAACCCATTTCCTTTGTTTTTTTGATTTTCTTTGTTTTATATTTTTTGTTAAATACTTTGTAACTTCTTTCGTACCATTTGCCAGATTGATAATTATATCCGAGTATTGCCGCCGCTTGCTTTGCTTCTTCAACTAACCCAATTTTGTAATAAACTTCAACAAGTCGATGTAAGGCTTCTTCAACAAAAACTGTTCTATCATATTTTTTGACAACTACTTTTAGCCTATTAAGTGCGGGAATCCATTTTTCTGTTTTCATATAGTATCGAGCTATAGACATTTCTTTAGCTGCTAACTGATCTATAATTAAATCTAATTTAAAACGCGCATCAGTTGCGTAATCTGTTTCTGGATAGGTTAACATTATAAATTCAAATTTTTCTTTAGCTTGCACTAGAGGTTGCAAGTCTTTTTTTTCATCCAAAATCTGTTCATAATAGCATATAGCTATTAGGTAATGAGCATAAGGTATATTTTTATCTGCTGGATAATTTGTAATATGTCTTTCTAAACCAAAAATACTATTTGAAAAAGCGTTTCTTGAATATTCTGCATAGCTAGCCATAAGACTTGCTTTCGCGGCCCATTTGCTTTGTGGCAACAAACTTTCAGCTTCTTTAAATTTTTTTGCTGCATAAAAAGCATCGCCTTTTTTGAGCGCATCAACTCCTTCAGCATAAATAGCGACAACCATTTCTTTTTCTGTTGGCTCAGATACAATTTCCTTATTATTTTTTTTTGAACAAGCTAATAGTAAAAAAACTGATAATAATAAAATTAAAAAAACTTTGAACATTTTAGATAAAAAATCATTTTATCAAAATATTTGATTATTACAATTTTCTTAGTTGATTTTTAGTTTATGCGTTTGCGGCTATAGGTCTTATGTAGCTACTGTCTTTGTTATCTTTTTCTTTTTCTTCGAAGCTTTCGAATTCCCAATTTGATTTATCTAATAAAAATTCCCTTAATAAAGCATTGGTAAGTTGGTGTCCACCCTGTGAGGTTTTAATATGACCAAAAATTCTGTGTCCTGAAAGCATCAAATCTCCAAGACAATCTAATATTTTGTGGCTTACAAATTCATCTCTAGATCTAAGCCCATTTTCATTTAATATTTTATTTTCATTAACCACAATTGCATTTTCCAAAGAACCACCCTTAGCTAGTCCCTGACTAATTATTTGATCAATATCTTCATATAAACAAAATGTTCTTGAATTATATATTGAAGTTAAATCTCCATTGCTTAATTTGAATTCTTTCCTTCGAGTTCTGATTAACGGATTTTTATATACTATTTCAAAATCGATTATCAAATCTTTCGTAAGTGGTTCGATGGAGATACACTTTGGTCCATCTTTAACTTCAACTTTTTTGAGAACTTTAATAAATTTTTTCGAATAGTTTTGCTCTTGAGTACCAACTAATCTTATAGCCTCTACAAAATCAAAAGCAGAACCATCCATTATTGGAACTTCTGAAGCATCAATCTCAACCAGAACATTATCAATTCCTTCTAAATAAAAAGCTGCCATTAGGTGCTCAATAGTAGAAACTGACACTCCATATAAATTTTTTATTTTTGTACACAGTATCGCTGAGCTTACATTTTTATAACTTGCTTCAATTATATTTTTTGTATTATCAACATCTGTTCTTTTAAATTTAATACCTGAGTTAACTTCAGCTGGTTTTAAAGAAAGATTTACCCTTATACCGTTATGTAAACCTACGCCCTCAAATTCTATTGGTTCTTTAAGTGTTTTTTGCATATGATTCTGCATGAGGTGAAGATATAAAAGCTCCGGGAAACTTGAAAGACAACTTGTATTACTAAACAATACAATCTAATTTTATTTTCTGTTTCCAAAAATTTTAGCAAAAAAGCTTATTTTTTGACTATTTTCATTTATTAACTCGGATATAGCTTCAGTCTCCCATCCATCTTTAATTATTTTAAGTGCCCCTAAACATGAATCAAAATTTTCGCCAGACTGAGTTTCACTTTCCTTTTTATTATTTTTGCCTAATTTTTTAACTTTCAATCCAAAAAAGTTTGAACAATACTTTTCTAAATTAAAAAGATTAGATCCCCCTCCAACTATAAAAAAATTTGTTCCAAAGGTTGAACTTAATCCTGTTCCAATTATTTGTTTTTTTATCATTTCAAAAATTTCATCCAGTCTAGCTTTTACAATATTTAATATCAAAGATTGACTTATTTTTCTAAAACTTGAATTATTAAAGTAAACATCTTTTAAATAATCATTTTCATCAAAAAGTTCTTCGTTATTTTGAAATGAAAAATCAATTTTGTTTATTATGTTTTCAGACTCTTCTAAACTTAATGAACAAACTTTCGAAATATCTTTTATAATGTGGTTAATGCCAATAGAAAAAGTTATAGAATGGACTAATGCCAAATTCTTGAATAATCCGAGACTAGTTTTTTCAAATCCCATATCTATCAAAATCGAACCAAATTGAAGTTCATTATCATTTAATAATTTTGCAGCCAAAGCAAAAGTACATGAAATGAATCTTTCTACTTCAATATCACAGTCGATAAATGCTTGATTAATATTTTTTATATTATTTTTGGGCATGGTGACAAAAGTCATTTCATGACTCAAAGAGTCTGCATAGACATCAATTGGTTCTTCAATAAATGTTTTTCCATCAACAATGTAATTATGATTAAAAATATGAATTATAGATTGTTTGTCGTCATTATGAATTACTTGTTTTTTTGCTTCTTTTAATAAAAATTCAATATCATCTTTATGAATTTTGGATCCATCAATTTTTCTATGCTTTGAAAATTTAGTACATAAAAATTCAGGTTGTTCGATAACCACGTTAATTTTTTTAAGTGAAACTTTAGCTTTTTTTTCTGAAGTGCTTATACACGATCTAATCACTTGAGAAGCGTTTGTTAAGTTTACTATAACACCATTATGAATTCCTTCTGACCGAGTTACAGCAGTAGATAAAATTTCTGATGTGTCACCATTATTAATTCTAAAAATAAGACATTTTATATTTATATTGCCTAGTTCAATTATACCTCTTGGATCATCAGAACCCATTACTCTACTACTATCTTACCATGTATCCTTAAATCAATGATATTATAATTTCCAAAATCTTTACGAGCCAACAATTCAACAGATTGTTGAATTGCTTCTGGTATTTTGCTAGCTGGGAATTTAATTATTTGGTTATTTAAAAGTTCTAAGTCCCATCGACCAATTTGAAAATAATAAAAATTTTTAACTCTCTGCTTTGGAAAATTGTTATTTCCTAATTGATCAAAAAAATTTATAAAATCTTGTTCGGCCTTTTCACCAAAAATGCTTGGCAAATCATCAAAAAGCATGTTTTCGCTAAAAGTAATCAAATTAGATGAACTGTCTAGTAGATATTTACTATTCTCTTTAAACAAAATCGCAACAGGTTCTGTTTCATAAACATTTATTATTATCGTGTTTGGATATTTTTTTTTAACTTCAATTTTTTCCAAAAATTCGATTGATTTTAAAGGTCTTTCTATGTCATTTCTTTCAATAAATAGAATATTCTTTTCATAAATTTCTGTTAATTTTTCAATAATTGTACTTTCTTCGATTAAATGATTGTTTACAATTTTTATGTTTTGTATTTTAAAAAAAAGATTTTTTTTTTTAGGAAAAACGTTAAATTCGTTTGGACTATAAGTTGTTAAAAATATAAACGCTGCCAATAATATAATTATTCTATATAATTTTTTCATTTATTAGAGCTGGCATTTTCAGTCATCCAGACAATTAGATCTTCAAACTTTATACCACAATACTGGGCTATTTCTGGAACAAGAGATAGTTTTGTTAGGCCGGGTTGAGTATTTGTCTCTAACAAATAAAATTTGTTTTTAAAAAACCTAAAATCAGACCTTGTAATTCCTCTGCATCCTAATAGTTCGTGCGCTTTCTTTGCTAAACCAAGTATCTCTTTGTATTTTTTTGGAGAAAGAGGAGCTGGCATAATGTGCTGGGTTTGCGCAGTATTCGAATATTTGGCAGTATAATCATAAAATTGTCTTCTGGGTACAAGTTCTATTGCACCCAATGCCTTCTCACCCATAACCGCTACCTGAATTTCTCTTCCAGGAATATATTCTTCAACAAGAATTCTATCGTAATTCTCCATTAATTTTTTGTATTTATTTGTAAATTGTTTTTTATTTTTACAAATAGATACTCCTAAACTTGATCCCTCGTTAATTGGTTTAATTACAATTGGAAATTTAATTTTTTTATTATTAAATTTTTTATTTGAATTTCCTTGATGATCTTTTTGCAGTAAAAAATATTTGGGCACTTTTAAATTATTCTTTATGAATATAAGTCGTGATAACTCTTTATCCATCGCTAAACTGGATGATAAAACTCCAGAATGTGTATAGGGAATTTTTAGTGATTCTAAAATACTTTGAACAAATCCATCTTCTCCATATTTTCCATGCAATGCATTAAAAACTATTTTTGGTTTTAATTGCTTTAATTCATCAACAAAATATCCTTTTGCATCTAGATCTACTACTTTGTATCCTTTTTTTTTCAATGCTTTAGAACAAGCTTTTCCGGTTAAAAGACTTATTTTTCTCTCGCCAGATAAACCTCCCATAAGCACAACAATTAAATTACTCATAACTTTTCCCCAATAATTTGAAGTTCTAATTCAAGATTTGTTCCAGTTTTATCTAGAACTTTGTTCTTTACTTGATCAATCAATTTTTCCAAATCTTCGGATTTGGCATTTCCGTTGTTAACAAAAAAATTGCAATGTTTCTGGGAAATTTGGGCATCACCCACTTTCATTCCTGCGCAGCCAGAATCTTTAATAAGTTTCCAAGCTTTTTTATTTTCAGGATTTTTAAAAGTACTGCCGCAAGTCTTAATTTTAGATGGTTGTGTCAATTTTTTTTTTTCTACAAAACTATTTATCTTCTCTTGAATATTTAATTTATTATCTTTTTTTCCTTTAAAAGTAGCGCTGATGAAAATTAAATTATCATCTAAATTAGACCCTCTATAATGAAATTTTATATCCGATGACTGAATAACTTTAATATTACCGTTAAAATCTATTGCCTGTAAGGAAACCAATATTCTTGAAATATCTTCCTCATAACAACCCGAATTCATGCGAACAGCACCGCCTATAGTTCCTGGTATGCAAGACAAAAACTCAAATCCTGATAATGAATTTTTTAAAGCAAAACTTGAAACATTTTTATCCAAAACTGAGGCGCCTGCAATTATTGTATTTGGATCAAATAGGGATATGTGGGAGAAAGATTTTCCAAATTTAATAATAATTCCATTGAAACCACCATCCCTAATTAAAGTATTAGAACCAACGCCCAAAACTTTAATTTCCTTTATTTCCTTTATTTCCTTTATTTCTTTTAAAAAGATAGATAGTTCTAATAAGCTTTTTGGTCTAAACAAAATTTTGGCTGGGCCTCCTAAATTAAACCATGAAAGTTTTGATAGACTCTCATTAAACGAGATTTTACCTGAAATTTTGTTTTTTATATTTTCTATTTGTAGCATCAATGTCATTGTAGTTCAGTACCAATTTCTCTTATCCAATTTGAAATACTGCCAGCTCCCATGCAAATTACAATTTCATCATCAAATAAATTCTTTTTTAAAAAGTTTTTTAGTTCATTTCGGTTTTTTATATTTATAACTTGAATTCCAGATTTCTTTGAAATTAATTGAGAAAAATAATCTTGACTAAAATTATTATCAACTTTTTCACCAGCAGCATAAACTGGGCAAAGTACAACTGCATTACTTAATTTGAAGGACAATGCAAATTCTTTTTTAAGGAATTTAACTCTGGAGAATCTATGTGGTTGAAAAACACATATTATTTTTCTATCAGTGTAAACCTGTCGAGCGCTGTTTATGACTGCTTTTATTTCTGTTGGATGATGTGCATAATCATCATAAAAATCTCTATTATCAATCGAAAAGACTTTTGTAAATCTTCTTTGTATACCTGAAAATTTTTTCAAAGCCTTTTTTATTATACTTATTTTAATACCAAGATTTAAAGCAATGGCAATTGATGCGGTTGCATTAGTAACATTATGATCTCCTAGCAAATTAACTTGTATATTTTTAACTTTATAAATTTTAGAACCAACAACTTTTATTTTTAAATCAAAAATTGAACAGTTTGTTTTCTTTTTTACATTAAAAATTTGATAATTTGATTTTTTATCAAATCCGTAGGTAAAAAAATTACTAGTTCTGCATTTATATAATAGGGATTTCAAATTATCATTATCTAAACAAATAAGTGATTTTCCAAAAGATGGTGTTTTTTCGATAAACGAACGAAAGCTGTTTTTAAGTCTGTTAAAACTTTGATAATAATCCAAATGTTCTTTATCTACGTTGGTAACAATAGAATAGGTTATCGGCAACTTTAAAAAACTTCCATCAGATTCATCAGACTCTATGACGGCCCATTCACCTTTTCCCAAATGAGCAGTATTTTTAAGTGAATTTATTACTCCTCCATTAATTACTGTGGGATCCAGTCCTGCTTCTGCCAAAATATTTGCTGTTAAAGAAGTGGTGGTTGTTTTTCCATGTGAGCCTGCAATAATTATATTTTTTTTCAATGCCACAATATTAGCCAACATTTCACCTCTTTTAAAAATAGGTAATTTTTTAACTTTTGATGCAATAAGTTCTATATTATTTTTTTTAATGGCAGAAGAAACAACAACCATTGTAGCCTTTTTTATATTTATTGAATTATGTCCAATATAAATTTTAATTCCTGCTTTAACCAATCTATCAGTATTTTTATTACTATTTAAATCGCTCCCTTGAATTTGAAAATCCATATTGTGCATGATGTGGGCCAGTCCACTCATACCAATACCTCCGATACCAATAAAATGAATTACTTCATTACTAGCAATATTAATTTTCATTTTTAAATAAACTCTTTAATTGCATTTTCAACTTTATCATAAACATCTTTACTATCGTTTTTTTTCATGCTTTCACGAATATTTTCTAATTTTTTTTTATCTTTCATGATTTCCAGTATTAAATTAAATAAATTAGTAGAACTAAATTTATCCTGCTCTATAACCCAACAACAACCTTTGCTCTCATAGTATTTAGCGTTGAGGTGCTGATGATTATCCATTGAGTGTGGATAGGGAACTGCTATGAATGGTGTAAGAGTATTTACTAATTCTGCAGTAGTAGAAGCTCCACATCTAGTAATCGCTAAATCTGAAGATTCAATTAAATCTAAAATATTATTGGTAAAATCAAAAATATTACTTTTTATATTGTTTTTCTTATAAAACTCAATTAGTGAATTTTTTTGTTGTTTAATGCATTGTTGATTGATTCCGATTGTATACCCTTTATCTTTTAACATTTTAATTGCTGAAGGAACAATTCTCCCAAATACCTCCGCCCCCTGGCTTCCTCCCAAAACTAAGATTGAAAAGGTTTTGCCACTATTTTTCTTCCTAATAACTGAATAGTTAATAATTTCCTCGCGCAAAATATTACCCACTTGATAAACTTTACTTTTGTATTTTTCTGGAACGTTTATCGTTATTTTAGTCCCTAGAAGAAGTTTTTTTGAAAGTGATAACAAATTTTTGTTTGCTCTTCCCAGTACCATATTATTTTCATAAATCACTAAAGGAGTGTTATAAAATCTTGATGAAAAAGAAATTGGAAACGACACGTACCCACCAAATCCAATAATTAGGTCTGGCTTTTCTTTTCTTAAAATCAAAATTGACCTTATAATAGAAAAAAGGATCATTATAAAAGAAAAAATTTTTCTGAAAAAACTTTTATTTGATGGAGTGTCTGTATTTATGATGCATGATCTAAACCGCGCATGGTTCTTTAAAAAAGTATTTCCTCTAATATCTGTTACTAATAAAACGTCATATCCTTTATTTGAAAAGTATTTCATTAAATTAATCGCTGGAAATATATGACCGCCCGTACCTCCGGATGAAAAAATAATTTTTTTAGTCATTTTCAGAATATCTCGCGGAGTCTTTTCTAGTAAAATTTAAGATAATACCGGCAATAATAGAACTTCCGATTAAAGAGGATCCACCATAACTTAAAAAAGGAAGCGTCATACCAGTTGTAGGAAGCAATCGAGTATTAACTCCTATATGAATAAATGTTTGAATGATTAAAAGAGAAACTAATCCTACCAATGCCAATTTAAGAAATTCATTCTTTTCTGAAAAAACTTTATTAAATACTTTGTAACCAATAAATAAAAATATAGTCACAATAAACAAAACAAATATCGCACCAAACTCTTCTGAAACTACTGCTATTATGTAGTCAGTATGTGCCTCAGGCACTTCATCTTTTAAGATACCTTCCCCCATTCCTTGACCGGTTAAGCCTCCTTGTTTAATTGCGTCTAATGCTTTTTGTGATTGAAAATTGTCCCCTGCTTTTGGATCCATAAAAGTTTTAATTCTTAAAAAAACATAACTAAACTTTTCTGGAAAAAAAAATATTAAAAGCGTAATAATACTTAAAAATGCTAAACCTAATATCAACAAAATTACCATGTCAAAACCTGATACAAAAACCATTGTAATCCAAACTGACGCTAACAATAAAGTTTGTCCGAGATCTGGTTGGTTAATTAAAATAATTACAATAAGTAACAAAACTAAAAAAGAATATAAATATCTTCTATAAATATTAGCTTTTTCATTTAGGACAATAATTTTAGCAACAAAAATTATGAATAATGGTTTAACCAATTCAACTGGTTGGAATCTTGGAAGAGGGTCAAAACCCATCCACCTTTTTGATCCTTTAATTTCAACACCAACTACAAGAGTTAATAAAAGAAGAACAATTGAAACAAGAAATAGATAGATTAAAAACTTTATTAATTTGTTTTTTTCTTGAATCGAAATTGCAATAAGTAAAAATAATGAAATAGAAACAAAAATAAGATGTTTAATGAAAAAGAAATATGTTTGTTTATTCATCTTTTCTGACATCATTGAAGTAGTTGAGGAAAAAGAAAAAAAAAGTCCTAACAATAAAAGAAATACAAATATAAATAAAATTTGTTTATCTATATTTCTCCACCATGTCGCTACTAAACCAGTATTTTCTCTACTAAAACTAAACATTTAATTTTTGCTTAAATTTTTTTATTATCAAATTTTTAAAATAGATACCTCTATTTTCAAAATTGTTAAATTGATCAAAAGATGCGGCAGCTGGGCTGAGCAGAATAGTTCTTTTTGAATTTCCACTCAATTCTAAATCTTTATAAATATTATTTATTGCATTCCGTATATTCTTTGAGATTGTATATGGAATATCGTTTCTAATTTGTTTTTTAAAAAATGAAGTATTCTTACCAATGACATAGGCTTTTACAATTTTTTTTTTAACATTTTTTAAATAAAAATAATCTTGATATTTTGGAAGACCTCCAACTATCCAATAAATATTATTATAATTTGATAAAGATTGTAAACTAGCATCAAAACTTGTGGCCTTGGAATCATTAATACATAATAGTTTTTTATTTGAAAATATAATTTCCTGACGATGAGGAAGTCCTTTAAATTTATTAAGGGCTTTAATTATAATTTTATCATTTATTTTTAAATTTTTAGCTATTTTGTAAGCAAAAGTTAAATTTTCAATATTACCTTTGCTTTTGAAATATTTATTATTAATTTTTTTTAATAAAAAATTACAGCTTGATTTGTTAATTGAAATTAATTTTGATTTTAATTTCTGAGCTTTAAATATATTTTTAATCGACCTTGAATATTTATTTGTTAAATTTATATAAGAGTAATCTGAACTATTTTGTGCAAAAAATATCCTGGACTTAATTTTTATGTAATTTTTTATGTTTTTATGTCTTTCTAAATGATCTGGAGAAATATTTAATATAGCCGCATGCTTAGAGCGAAATAGTCTGGAATATTGAAGTTGGTAAGATGATACTTCTAAAATAAATATATATTTTTTTTTTAGTTTACTTGAAGATAAAATAGGATTCCCAATATTTCCCACTGTTTTTACATTGTATCGTGCAGTTTTTAAGATTTTTTCGATTATTTTACAAGTCGTAGACTTTCCATTAGTTCCAGTAATTGAAATGATTAATGCATCTTTATTAAGTTCAAAAAAAAGATCTAAATCTGTAATTATTTTGTTTGAATTTTTTTTTAAATAATTTTTTATTTTGCATTTACCGATATCTATTCCTGGGCTTATTACTACAATATCAATTAAATTTTGATTTAACCAAAATTTAATAAGTGGAAAGTTTAAATTTTTTATTTTTTTTCTTATTTTTTTATTATCATCCCAGCAAACAACTTCTGCATTTAGTTTTTTAAAAGCTTTTGCTGCAGAGCATCCGGTTATACCCATCCCATAAATAGCAATTTTTTTATTTTGATATTTTTGTAAAGCAAACATGCATTATCTTAATTTTAGTGTAGCTAATCCTATTAGTGCTAAAACTATAGATATAATCCAAAATCTAATGACAACAGTAGATTCAGACCATCCTTTTTTTTCAAAATGATGATGAAGAGGAGCCATCATAAACACTCTTTTTCCAGTGAGCTTAAAGGAAAGTACTTGAATGATAACCGAAACTGTTTCAAGTACAAATAAACCTCCAATAATAACTAAAACTATTTCATGCTTTGTAATAATACTGACAGCACCTAGAGAACTGCCTAAAGATAACGAGCCAGTATCCCCCATAAAAATTTTTGCAGGTGGAGCGTTAAACCATAAAAAACCCAAGCAGGATCCAACTATGGAACCACAAAAAATAGAGGCTTCTCCCACATCGGTAATGTAGGGTATTTGTAAATATTCTGAAAAAACAGTATTGCCAACAACATAGCAAATGAGAGTAAATGATAGAGCTACCAACATTACTGGCACGGTAGCTAAACCATCTAAACCGTCGGTCAAATTGACAGCATTTGACCATCCAACAATTATAAAAATGGTAAATGGTATATAAAATAAGCCTAAATGAAGTACTAAATTTTTAAAAAATGGAAAGTAAAGATTTGTTAGATGATTACTGTCTCCAAATTTCAATAATAACATTACAGCAATTAACGACAGAATAATTTGACAAATAATCTTAACTCCCGAAGCTATACCTTTAGAATTACTTCTTTTTATTTTTAAAAAATCATCTATTGCTCCTAGTAAACCAAAACTTATGACAACCATAAGTAGTATCCAAATATAAGAATTTTTAAGGTCGGCCCACAATAAAGTGCTTAAAATTATTCCAACTAAAATAAGTAGACCACCCATAGTAGGAGTTCCTGCTTTCTTAATTATATGATCAATTGGCCCATCTTCTCTTATAGGTCCTGTAATTTTATGAGTCTGAAAAAATTTTATAAAAGATCCTCCAATCAAGAATACTATTAACATGGAAGTCATTACTGAAAGACCCGTTCTGAAAGTTAAATAACGAAAAACATTAAATGCTGAAAATTGATCAACCAAAGAGATTAAAAAACTATATAGCATTTATTTGTCTCCTTTTTATATTTTTTGATAATTGATTTAATCCTGTAGCGTTTGATCCTTTTACCATAAGTAAATCATTATTGTGTATAATTTTGCCAAGATAATCGTTGGCTTCCTTTAAGTTGTTAAATATTTTACCTTTTTTATTATTAACTAAAGAATTGAAGGTTTCTTGAATATATTTGCCATAAACAAAAACTTTATCAACATCACTTCTATTTATTTCTATTGATAATTTCTTATGGAGACTTTTTGAATTTTTGCCCAGTTCTAGCATATCTCCTAATAGCATTAATTTTTTTTCATTATTTTTCCTTTTATAATTATTCATATTTTTAATTGCGGATATCATCGATAATGGATTTGCATTATAGCTTTCATCAATAAATTTGAATTTTTTATTAAATTTTCTTACTAATTTAACATCACCTCTTCCATCGGGAATTTTAAAATTAATAAACTTCTTTCTTATTTTTTTTAAATTCAAATTGAGAATCATTAAAACACAAATGCATGCCAAAATATTTTTTATGATGTTATTAAAAATATATTTAGTATCAAAATAATAAATTTTATTTTTTACAATTACTTTCAATCTATAAAAATTTCTTATCTTTTTAATACCTAATAAAAAAACATCTGATTTTTTTTTGAGACCAAAAGTAACCACATTGATTTCATTTTTGTTTGCCTTTTTAGATAAAAACTTAAAAAACTGACTATCTTTGTTTAAAATTATATTTCCATCTTTTGAAATATGATTAATAATTTCTGCTTTTGCTTTTGCTATGCTTTGCAAATTATCGAAATTTTCAAAGTGAGCCTCTGAGATATTCGTAATAATTGCTATTTCTGGTTTTACAATTTTTGATAACTTGTCTATTTCTCCTTTTTTGTTCATTCCAATCTCGAAAACTCCATATTCAGTATCTTTTTTTAAATTAGAAATACTAAGTGGCACGCCAAATTTGTTGTTATAAGAATGTGGAGAATGGTAGGCTTTGCCATAACTATTAAGGGCAAAACTGATAAGATTTTTTAAGGTTGTTTTTCCAACGCTACCAGTAATTCCTATAATTTGTGCAAAAGAATTTTCTCTTGTAACGTGTGCTAACTGATTTAGGGAAGAAAGGGTGTTTTTAACTTTTATTAATTTGTTGCTTGAAACTCGATTCATTCTCTTGCTAACGACAGATTTGATGGCCCCTTTTTTAAATGCTTCTTTTACAAATTTATGACCATCTGTATTTTTTCCTCGAATAGCAAAAAATAAATTATTTTCTTTAATTGTTTTAGTATTAATCGATACTCCATTGTAATTTACATTTTTCAGATTTTTATTGTTAAAAGCTTTTTTAGCAAGATCTTGCGACCAATTACTTTTTGTAGAAAGAATTTTTCTTTTTTTGATAATTGCCCTTATTATTTTTTTATCTGAAAAATTTATAATTTTGTCTCCATAATCTTGGGTTTTTTCATGACCCTTGCCTGCTACCAGAAGTATTTCACCCTCGTTTAGTTCTTTAATAGCTGTTTCTATCGCCTTTTTTCTACTTCCTATTTCAAGCGCCAATTCTTTGCAGGATGCTATGATCGCTTTCCGTATTTTTTTAGGATTTTCATTTCTTGGATTGTCATCGGTAACAAAAATTTTTCGACAATATTTTGCAGCAATTGTACCCATTATTGAACGTTTTTTTTTGTCCCTTTCACCTCCGCATCCGAAAACTAAAATAATATTTCTTCTAAATTGGTCTTTTAAGGCAATTAAACTTTGCTTTAGAGCTTCAGGAGTATGAGCAAAATCCAAAATAATTTTGGCATTATTTTTTAGATTGGCAATACATTCAAGTCTGCCTGAAACGGGTCTAATATTATTAATTACTTTAAATGCTTTATTAATATTTATTCCACAACATGAAGCTGCTAAGATTGCCATAAGTAAATTTTTAACCTGAAAGTATCCTATAAGCGGTATATGCAATGAAATAATTTTTGAATTCGCATAAACTTTAACTATCTGTTTATTTTGCTGATATTTGTGTTGTAAAATTTTTATAGTTCCAGAGCTTGAACCAATTGTAATCGTTTTTATTTTTTTTCTGTTTGCGATATTTTTAATTGTTGTAAATTCTTTATTATCTTCATCTGTGATAATTCTAGAATTTTTTTTGAGCAAACTCTTAAATAAATACAACTTTGAATCAAAGTAGGACTGCATGCTTTTGTGATAATCAAGGTGATCATGGCTGAGATTGGTAAATATTCCTGCTTTTATATTTAAATTATCTAATCTTTTCTGCTTAAGACCATGACTTGAAGCTTCCAAAATTACATGATTAATTTTTTTTCTTGCTAAAATTTGCAAGTTTCGATGCAGGGATAAAGGATCTATTGAAGTAAGACTCGTTTTTTTATTATACTTTTTGGAAACTATTCCTAAAGTTCCAATCGAAGCTGAAGAAACTTTATGTAAATTTAATATTTGATAAAAAAAATCAGCTACCGAAGATTTTCCGTTAGTTCCAGTTACCGCAATAATAGAAGATGGTTTTTTTTTATAAAAATTTGAGCAAGCTTCTGATAAACTTTTTCTGACATCATTTACTATAAATAAAGGAATCTTAGAATTTTTAAGTTTAACTTTTTTATTACTAACAATTGCCGATACCCCTTTCGATATTGCTTCTTTGATAAATTTTGTTCCTGATGTTTTGCTTCCTTTAATTGCGAAAAAAATATCTTTTTTTTTAACTTTTCTACTATCAAAACAAATACCCTCTACAGATATTTTTCGATACTTCTTTCTTACAGATCTTAATAGGTTACCTAGAAGCATTTAAAATTTGTTGGAAGCTTGTAAGTTATTTATGGCTAAAATTGGACCAATTTTTTCTATAATTTTGCCCGCTACAACAACCGTATTCCAACCTGAAGTATTACGTTTTTCACCTTTATGTTTATAGCCATTTGAAAATTCATAAACAAAATGTGGAGCGGATTTGGGTTCATCTAATATTACAAGCAAAACATATTTTGGTCTGCTAGTTGGAAATAGTGATACAAAAGTATTAAATTTTTTTTTTGTATAAATACCATCACTTGATTTTAAAGCTGACCCGGTTTTGCCTCCAACTTCATATCCTTTAATATTTGCAAAATTCGCTGTCCCTTCTTTATTAGCAACTACTTTTCTCAAAATAGAATTAATCGTATCGCTTGTTTCTGAAGAAATAATTTGTATTTTTTGTTCAGGTGGATTTAATTTTTTTCGTAAAATGGTTGGTTGAATTTTATAACCACCATTTCCTAAAATTGCGTAGGCCCTTGCAAGTTGTAAAGGAGTAGTAGTTACTCCATGACCAAATGAAGAGGTTGCAAGTTTACATTTTCCCCATCTAAAAGGAAGCGGAGTGCCAATTTCTTCAAAATCAAAATCAATTTTTTTAAAAAGTTCTAAAGAATTTAAAAAATCTTTATATTTTTTTATGCCCACCATTTGAGCTATTCGAATTGCACCAATGTTAGATGATCGAATTAAAATTTGTTCGGCACTTAAGTTTTGTGGCAATTCATCATGTTCAGATATTTCTCTTCCGGCACAAAATATTTTTTTATCTAAGTTTTTGAACATTGTATTTGAGTTTATTACATTACTTTCTAACGCCGCAGCTAAAGTAAATGTCTTAAAAACTGAACCCAATTCATAAACGCCTTTAGTAATTTTATTGGTGTAGATATCTTCATTAATTGAAAATCTTTTGTTTAAGTCATAGTCTGGCAAAGATACCAAAGATAATATCTCGCCATTATCCACATCCATTAGGAGAGCAGCACTTCCAACTGCATTAAAATCAGCTTGTGCATTAATCAATTCTTTTCTGATTAAATACTGCAAATTTGAGTCTAAAGTTAAATCCAAAGAAAAATTAACAAGCTCTTTATTTTTTAAATCTTGGTCAAAAAATTTTTCTATACCTGAAATACCAATATTGTTATCGTCAATTTGCCCCAAAACATGACTAAAAAGATTTTTTTGAGGGTAAATTCTAAATTTCTTCTTTTCAAATACAATAGCTTTATTGCCCAACAACCAAAGGTTTGTTTTTTCTTCTTCTGTTAGTCTTCTTTTAAGATAAAAAAACTTATTATGATTTAATTTATTTTTGATTTTATTTGATTCTAGTTCAGGCAATATAAGTCTTAAATTTAATAACAGCTTTCCTTTATCTTTTGCTAATTGGGGCCTTATTCCGGCTGAGTAAATACCAATGTTTCTTGCTATAATTATTCCGTTTCTATCTACAATATCCCTTCTTTCTTTTACAAAATCTTGATTGATATTTTCTAAAAAAAAATTTTTATCTGGTGACAGAGAAAGATAAATAATTTTAATACTAAAAATAAGTATCAAACTAAAAAAGATAAAAGATAAAAAGGTGATTCTATTTAATGAAACTTTTACAAGTTTAGTATCCTTGTTGTTAACAGTAATGTCAGACTCAGTGTAATCTTTAAAATAAAAGCCTTTTTTTTTAGACTCCTTATTATTATCTTCATCTTTCATTGGAAATTATCTTCCTGGCATTATAGGTATACCTAGAAAAATTTTAACGATTTGCAGTCCAGCCCAGTTTCTTGCTTTTTTTGATTTAAATATACTGTAGGGATCAGAGGAAAACTCCTTCAATTCATTCTTTTTCATTGCAATTTTTTTTGCAACTTTAAGTCTTACCACACCTGGCAACTTTTCAGGTGCAGAGTAGAGCTCTTGAAGTTTTCTCA
>Ga0208704_100092_pt1 | contig 26308 bp, 26 predicted proteins | sample DeeseametaMP0144_FD_184221 | JGI IMG/M metagenome (GOLD analysis project Ga0208704, IMG submission 184221) | Marine microbial communities from the Deep Atlantic Ocean - MP0144 (SPAdes) | ecosystem: Environmental > Aquatic > Marine > Oceanic | place: West of Cape Verde, Atlantic Ocean | collected...
GTGCAGCTGCTTCAGCCAACAAACGTGACCGTAATGGTGCAATCATTGGTGGAGCACTCGGTGGTGCTGGTGGTTATACCGTAGGTAAAAACATGGGCGGTACCAATGGTGGGTATATTGGCGCAGGTCTAGGTTCAGCGGGTGGTGCAGTTCTAGGTAAAAAAGTCTCTGAAGACCGTCGTTACGATGATGAATATGACCGCCGTTACGATGACCGTTATGATCGTCGTTATGACAGCCGCGGCTACCGTAACAGCAATTATAAATATAATGGTCGCGACTATCGTGGTGACAATGGCCGTCACTTGGGCTGGTACAAAAACGGGAAACGTTAAGCACCTATAAAATATTTTCAAATAAAAAGCACCTTCGGGTGCTTTTTATTTATCTCACAACCGACACTCAAAAAAGACACTGCATTGTTTCTACTGAATGAGCAGCTTACCACTTTGGTTTTAAACGTATATGTGGCTGGTGCTGTTCAACAATGTTGAATATAAATTTTGTTTCATTTTTAAATCAATACCTTATATAAAACAACCAGAATATCGAATAAAATCGATATACAAAATAACAGTTATATCGTATTATTTCGATATATAAAACAAAACTGAGAAGTAGAATGCGCACGTTGTCCGAGACTCAATTTTCTATTTTAGAATTAGCTCCTGTCCGCGAAGATCAAACTGTACAGCTCACTCTACAGCATAGCTTAAAATTGGCCCAACAAGCTGAGCGTTTAGGCTATAGCCGACTTTGGCTTGCAGAACATCATAATATGGATGGTATTGCCAGTTCTGCGACTGCGGTGCTACTCGGCTATTTACTCGCGAATACCTCAACCTTAAAAGTGGGTTCTGGCGGTATCATGCTCCCGAACCATGCCCCACTGATCGTAGCGGAGCAATTCGGTACGCTTGCGACACTCTATCCAAACCGGATTGAATTAGGCTTAGGTCGAGCACCGGGTACAGACCAAGTGACCATGCGCGCACTTCGCCGTGGCCGTCAAGAAACTGAAGATCAGTTCCCACAAGATGTTTTAGAAATTCTGCATTACTTTAAGGACGCTGAGCCAAATCAGCGCATCATTGCAACTCCGGGGCAAGGGACACATGTGCCTGTATGGCTACTCGGTTCAAGTTTATTTAGTGCACAACTGGCTGCAAAACTCGGACTTCCCTACTCTTTTGCATCACACTTTGCACCGCGTATGCTGAAACAAGCGATTCAGCTCTATCGTGAAAACTTTGAACCCTCTGAGTACTTATCCAAACCTTATGTATCTATGGGTGTCCCGACGGTCGTTGCTGAAAACGATGCTGAAGCTGAATATTTAGCGACCAGTGCCTACCAACGAGTTTTAGGTCTCATGCGCGGTCAAAGTTTAAAGTTAAAAGCGCCGATTGCCAGCATGAATGGTCTATGGTCACCTGCGGAAAAAATGTCGGTAGATAGTTTTTATGCCATGGCCCAAATCGGCTCCAATGGCACAGTGAAAGAAGGTTTGAAACAGCTTCTTTTAGAATATGATGTCGATGAGTTCATTTTCACCTGTGACATCTATGACACGGACAAACGTTTAGAAAACTTTGAACGTCTCATGCAGATCAAAAATAGCTAAGTACAAATGAAGTGAATCGCCTTATGCGTATTAATACATACCCATAAGGCGACGTGCATAAATGAATAAGTAAAATCTCAGCCGATATCTAAAAAATCCTTAAAGCTCTGCAAAAACTGCTGCTATGTCTAGACTAAAGTTAGCGTGACTGCTCAGACAATTTATCACTTTGCCTTTTTAGAGCAAAAGCACTAAAAATAATAAATTAAGGAAAGACGATAAAAAACAATTAAGGATCGAGCATGGTCAATTTGCATTCAACAGACAACGGATCTGGTTTATTTCAAAACCATCCCGAGTATTTTCAGCATTTTAAAGGGCAATTGATTGCCGCATCAGAAATTAAACAACATGCTTTTACTGAACAACGGGTCGCAATTATTGGCACCAACCAGCATACAGTAACTGCCCTCGAATCGATTTGTCAGGTCGCTCAATCGGTCTATGTTTTTCAAAATGCGCCACAATTTATCTTGCCGAAAACAGAACGCGGCATTCAACGATTAATTCAGCATCCACTGGTTATTAAGAACCGACGCTTATTTAACACACGGATCAAATGCCTACTGGCTTTACGCTTTTTAGAAACCCAAGTTCAAGACCCATGGCTTAGACACCAACTCAAACCTAACTCTGCTGCCGATAAACTTAAATTTTTCAAGTCCGATCATTATTATCATGCCTTACAGCGCGACAACTGTAAGCTAATCACTTGGCCAATAGTCAAAATTCGAGAACACGACATTCAAAGTTTAGATGGCGCCGAATATCCAGTCGATGTGATCATTACCACCTATAGCCATTAACCATATAGGGTGAGTTTCCCTACTTACCCGTTGTTTATTTCGTCACACCTGTATACCGATAGCCTGTATTTGAACGCTGATAACGTAAGTACTTTCCAGTCGGTCGACTGTTTTGATCCAATAAAGTGATATCAATCTTGTTTAAGTCTTTTGAAACACGAATATATGAACCGCGCCGCTCTTCGTCATAGTGACAGTCATAATCTACTTCAATCGAACTTAGTTGCTTGTTCTTGGTCTGAAAAACTGGTGTTGCTGTCAAAGCTTGGGTATGCATTTTAAAGGCTTGAATTTTTTAGAGACCGTGACAACTATCGCCTTTGTAATAACTTTGAATCAGATAAATCGGCTGTGCACCCTATTTCACTTGGTCAATCTTTAAAATATAGCCTGTTTCTAAAGGCCGAAGTTTAGTGGACTTGCTCGATTTCATCTGCACATAGGATGAAAATTCACCCATGGTACCGCCACCACCTACATCAAAAGTATAGAATTTAAGCAGTTGGTCCGGTGAGGCATTAATCTTTAGTCTAAGGTTTTCAGTCAATTTGGGGAAAGAATAAGCATAACTTTCTGCATTTTCACGGATTAAATCAACCACATCACTTTCGATCTGTTGATTCACCGCATAAAAATCTAGCGCTGCATATTTTTGATCAATGGCCTGCTCAGCCTGCTAAATTGATATATTTTTCGCATATAAAGCCATATTAAAATGAGCACAACAAAATACACCCAATATGCATTTTGATATTATTTTCATTTGATCTAATCTGTATTTTTATATTGATCGACATTATAAAGCATCATCAATATGACGCTTTATAATGTAATGACAATATCAACCAATACGACGTTTTAAGCCCGTCATTTGCAGTACACGAGTTGAAATTTCTTCAATCGACATTTCCGAGACATTTAAGTATTTAATCCCTTCAGAGATATAAATCCCTTCAATTGCGCGAAGCTCCATTTGACACTGGCTGAAGCTTGCATAACGGCTATTGGCTTTACGTTCAGAGCGAATAGCAACCAGACGTTCCGCATCAATCATCAAACCAAAAAGCTTCTGCTTATGTGCGCGAAGTACCGCAGGTAAACGGTTGTCATCCAAGTCTTCTTCTGTCAATGGATAGTTTGCTACACGAATCCCAAACTGTAATGACAAATAAATTGAAGTCGGTGTTTTACCCGAACGTGATACCCCAATCAGAATCAGGTCAGCCTTGTCATAGTGGCGTGTACGTGCACCATCATCGTTATCCAAAGCAAAATGCACCGCATCAATACGTGCTTTATAAGACTCCGAATCGGTCACCGCATGGGTCTGTCCGACTAAAGTTGTAGGCGGTGTTCCCAACTCTTCAGACAATTTACTAATAAGCCCCTCAAACACATCAAGATTTATAGCATTTGCAGTATTAATAATGTCACGCACGTACGGGTCGACTAAAGTGTCAAAAACCAGTGGCTTTTGTCCGTCTTGTTGTGCCCTTAAATTGATCTCAGCAACGACATTTGTAGCAGCTTCTTCAGAGCTAATATAAGGAATAATATGAATGTCAAAGTCAACATTTGGAAACTGCGCCAATAGCGAGTGCCCAAGGGTTTCAGCGGTAATTGCAGTACCATCAGATACAAAAAAAACACTCCGCTTAAATTGTTTACTTCCTGACATTAAAATTCTCCTCAAAAATTTGTCTTAGTGCTATATAATCTTTATAGTAAACCGATCTTACATGACTGTCGCTTAGTAAAATCAAAAAGCTAAGTAGATTTGTTATAATCTGATGCCAAGATAGTGATTAAATACTGCAAAAGTGGAGTAACAACTTTGGAAGCGCGCGTAATTGGTCTAGAAAAATTAGGGAAACACGACGTTGAACTTGTAGGTGGGAAAAACTCATCTTTAGGTGAAATGATCAGCCACCTATCAAATGCAGGTGTATCTGTACCAGGTGGCTTTGCTACTACAGCTCAAGCATATCGTGAATTTCTCGAGCAAAGTGGCCTAAACGCTAAAATCAATGCAGAGTTAAAAGTCCTCAATGTTGATGATGTAAATGCTCTTGCTGAAACAGGCGCGAAAATTCGCCAATGGATTGTAGATACTCCACTTACGGCAGAACTCGAACAAGAAGTTCGTAAAGCATTTGCAGAGCTTTCAAACGGCAACCCAGACATCGCGGTTGCCGTTCGTTCTTCTGCGACAGCAGAAGATTTACCAGATGCTTCTTTTGCAGGCCAACAAGAAACCTTCTTAAACATTCGCGGTATCGACAACGTATTGATTGCGATCAAAGAAGTATTTGCATCACTGTATAACGACCGTGCAATTTCTTACCGCGTACACCAAAACTTTGCGCATGATGTCGTGGCTTTATCTGCTGGTATTCAGCGTATGGTTCGCTCTGAAACTGGTGCAGCAGGTGTAATGTTTACACTCGACACTGAATCAGGTTTCCGTGACGTAGTCTTCATCACTGCATCTTATGGTTTGGGTGAAATGGTTGTTCAAGGTGCAGTAAACCCTGACGAATTCTACCTCTCTAAACCCCTTTTAAATGCAGGCAAGCACGCTGTACTCCGTCGTAATCTTGGTTCTAAACACCAAAAAATGATTTATGGCGAAGAAGCATCTGCAGGTAAATCAGTTGTTGTGGTTGATGTTGAAAAACAAGAGCGTCAACAATTCGCATTAAACGACCACGAACTACAAGAACTTGCAAAACAAGCGCTGATCATTGAAAACCACTATGGTTCTCCAATGGACATCGAGTGGGCAAAAGATGGCGATGACGGTCAAATTTATATCGTTCAAGCGCGCCCTGAAACAGTGAAGAGCCGTGAAAACGTCGGCACCATGGAACGCTACCTTTTAAAACAAAAAGGCACTGTGATTTGTGAAGGTCGTTCAATCGGTCAACGTATCGGTTCTGGTAAAGTACGTATTGTTACGTCTATTAAAGAAATGGACAAAGTACAAGACGGTGACGTGCTTGTATCTGACATGACTGACCCAGACTGGGAACCAGTAATGAAGCGTGCCGCTGCAATTGTCACTAACCGTGGTGGTCGTACTTGTCACGCAGCGATTATTGCGCGTGAATTGGGTGTTCCAGCAATCGTCGGTTGTGGTAATGCAACTGAAGTTCTAGTAGACGGCCAAGATGTAACTGTTTCATGTGCTGAAGGTGATACAGGTTTCATCTACGAAGGTTCTTTAGATTTCGAGATTCAAACCAACTCAATCGAATCTATGCCAGAACTTCCGTTCAAAGTAATGATGAACGTCGGTAACCCTGACCGCGCATTTGACTTTGCACAAATTCCAAATGAAGGGATTGGCCTTGCACGCCTTGAGTTCATCATTAACCGTATGATCGGTGTCCACCCTAAAGCATTGTTGAACATTGACAGCTTGCCACGTGAAACACGTGCTGCGGTAATGGCACGTACTGCGGGTTATGCATCGCCAATCGAATTCTATGTTGAAAAACTGGTTGAAGGTATTTCTACCCTTGCTGCAGCATTTGCAGACAAACCTGTGATCGTTCGTATGTCTGATTTTAAGTCAAATGAATACGCAAACTTGATCGGTGGTAAGTTATACGAACCTGAAGAAGAAAACCCAATGTTGGGCTTCCGTGGTGCAAGCCGTTATGTGTCTGACAACTTCCGTGACTGCTTCGAATTAGAATGCCGCGCGTTGAAAAAAGCACGTGACGAAATGGGCTTAACCAATATTCAAATCATGATTCCTTTCGTACGTACTGTACATGAAGCAAAACGTGTAATTGAATTATTGGCGTTAAATGGTTTGAAACGTGGTGAAAATGGTCTGAAAGTGATCATGATGTGTGAGTTACCAACAAACGCATTATTGGCTGAACAGTTCCTTGAACACTTCGATGGCTTCTCTATCGGTTCAAACGACTTAACTCAGTTAACGCTTGGTCTAGACCGTGACTCTGGTATTGTATCTCACCTATTTGATGAGCGTGATCCAGCAGTAAAAGCACTTCTTTCTATGGCAATTCATGCATGCCGTAAAGCAGGTAAATATGTGGGTATTTGTGGTCAAGGCCCATCAGATCACCCAGATCTTGCGCAATGGCTTATGGAACAAGGTATCGAATCTGTATCACTTAACCCTGACTCAGTATTAGACACTTGGTTCTTCCTTGCTGAAGAAAAAGTTCAAAAAGCTTAACTTTTTGATCCGATAAAAAAGACCCTTTCAAGGGTCTTTTTTTATATCTACTCTTTTAACGTATCCGTAATAAAACAAGCATATTGATGCAAAAATTTAGACTAAGTTTGATACTCATGCATCAACATCTTGATTGAGAAAAGATTGCATTGCGATAAAGCTAGAAGAAGCAGCATAATCCTTGTTACACTGTCCTGCATTTTGTGTAGTTTTGGTTAATTTTAGCTTGAAATTCTCTATACTATCCGCATGTTTTACCATAGATTTTTTATTTGTTTTTAATCTGAAAACAAATACATTTATTATTTAAATATCCCAATTTATATTTTGAGATTAAGTTTATATGCAGATTTACTTGGCACGAAATAATCAACAAGCCGGTCCATATACCTTAGAGCAGTTGAATCAGATGCTCGCAAGCCAACAAGTTTTATTGACGGATTTAGTTTGGCATCAGGGTATGCCTGAATGGAAAGCTTTAGGTGAACTCACCCAAGGAAAACTGGCGTATGAACCTGTAGGTTATCAGCCTCAACCCCCTATTCCTGAGCCAATGCATGCGCCAAATCAATTTTCACAGCCAAACCGCAAAGTGGCGAAAGTTGCTCAACCTGAACTGGCATCAATAGGCACACGTGTCTTAGCCAAAGTCATTGATTTACTTCTTTGGCTCCCTGCCGCTGCGATTCCCTCGTTCTTTTTACAAGCCGATAAATTTGGTGAACTGACTGAAATTCAGCAAAAAATGCAAGCGGCTACTACAGCAACTCAGGCCAGTGAACTGCAAGCACAACTGTTCAGTTTAATTCCTACTGAAGCATGGACCACCATGGGAATTTACCTGCTGATTATGCTCGGTATTCAGGCCTTTTTCTTAGCAAAAAGTGGTCAAAGTATTGGCAAAAAAATCACCAAGATTAAAATTGTAGACGTTGAAACGAACGAAAAAGTCAGCCTTTTGCGTGTATTCACATTGCGCAGTGTTGTCTTTATTGTGCTCAATATGCTGTTCATGCCGTTTATTACCATCGCCGATCACGTCTTTGGTTTAACTGCAAAGCGTCAAACTTTGCACGATAAGCTAGCAAAAACCAAGGTCATTAAGCAGTAATTTGACCATATTTAAGCTGAGGTTTGGCGCACCTCAGTTTTCTGCAGTTTATTGATATTCAAAATAAATCCATAAATAAATTATAAAATTCCGAGTGAAAAAATCGGTTTTTATAACAGTCATTTAAAGCATCTTTACGTATAGCTTAGTTTGTCGATATGAGGCATAATGCCCTACAACGTAGCGGTGTCTTATGATTGAGAAGTGTTTTTAGACTTAAAAAGAAACTTTTCAATCATGCGACACTTTAATCGCTATCCCAATTTTATTAGGGAATGGGACTCTTCACCGAGGTTGTAAAATGAGACAAACGATTTTAGCTGTATTGTCTTTATCTGCGATCGCCGCGCTCTTAACTGGGTGTGGTGGTGATATGGTACTTCTAAACTCAAAAGGTCCAGTTGCACAAGGTCAATCTGACTTAATGATGACTGCGATCTATTTAATGCTATTGGTGGTTATTCCATCAGTCGTAATGGCATTATGGTTTGGTTGGAAATATCGCGCGTCGAATAAAGATGCAGACTATAAACCTACATGGGCACACTCTACCGCAATTGAAATTGTAGTTTGGGGTATTCCTGTCATTATTATTGGTATTCTGGCTTGGTTAACTTGGTGGGGTTCACACAAGTATGACCCTTACCGCCCGCTCGAATCTGATAAAGCACCTGTAAATATTCAAGTCATTGCAGAACAGTTTAAATGGATCTTCATTTACCCTGATCTTAACATTGCGACGGTTAACGAAATTCGTTTCCCTGAAAAAACTCCAGTTGCACTTAAAATTACCTCTAACTTCACGATGAACTCGTTCTTCATCCCTGCGTTAGGTGGTCAAATTTATGCAATGGCAGGCATGCAAACGCACTTGAATTTGTTAGCAGATGGAACTAGCCCAGCTGAAGGCTACCGCGGTTTCTCTTCAAACTATTCAGGCTACGGCTTCTCGCAAATGCGCTTCCGTGCTCACTCTGTAACTGACACTCAATTCGCTGAATGGGTTTCTGCAGTTCAATCAGGTAACGGTACTTCAGTGAACCCTGTAGCAGTTCAAAAAACTGTTCTAGACCAAGCTGAATTTGCGACCTTACGTGACGGTAACCGTTCACAAAAACAAATTGATGCAATGGTTCGTAATGCAAGAACAGATTTAGAGAAAAAACTTGCTGAAACAGCGCTTAAAGAAGGTCCATATAAGACTCAGCCACATCCTGTGACTTATTACTCTTCTGTAGAGCCTGGCTTGTTTGAATCTGTGATTCACAACTATATGAGTAACTACCATGGTGCTGACCACTCAGCTCCTGTAGAAGCTGCAGCAAGTGATGCTGTTGCTCACGACGAAGCTGCTGCTTCTGAAGCTCATGTAGCTGTTGAACATGCGACTGCTTCTCAAGGAGAATAAGACATGAGCTTCTTAGGTAAGTTAGGTCCAGATGCAATTCCTTACGATCCAATCGTATTGGCAACTGTTGCAATGATGATCTTAGGTGGTATCGCAGTTGTTGCTGGTATTACCTACTTTAAAAAGTGGGGCTACTTGTGGAACGAATGGTTCACAACAGTCGACCATAAAAAAATTGGTATCATGTATCTTTTCGTATCGATCATCATGCTTTTGCGTGGTTTCGCCGATGCGATCATGATGCGTCTTCAACTGTTCCTTGCAAAAGGTGGCGGCGAAGGTTATTTACACCCAGAACACTACGATCAGATCTTCACCGCACACGGTGTAATCATGATCTTCTTCGTAGCAATGGGTCTAGTTGTTGGCTTAATGAACATCTCTGTACCACTTCAAATTGGTGCACGTGACGTTGCCTTCCCATTATTAAACTCTCTAAGCTTCTGGTTATTTGCTGGTGCTGCAGGCTTAATGATGGCATCTCTTGCAATTGGTGAATTCGCTGCAACAGGTTGGATGGCTTATCCTCCTCTTTCAGGTATCGAATATTCTCCAGGCGTGGGTGTGGACTACTATATCTGGGCACTTCAGATTTCAGGTTTAGGTACGCTATTAACAGGTGTTAACTTCTTCGTTACCATCATTAAAATGCGCGCGCCTGGTATGTCACTTATGGACATGCCGATCTTTACTTGGACATCTTTGTGTACAGCTGTATTGATCATTGCGTCATTCCCAGTGTTAACAGCAACAATTGCGATGTTAACGCTTGACCGTTACTTCGGTTTCCACTTCTTTACAAATGACATGGGTGGTAGCCCAATGTTGTATGTAAACTTGATTTGGACATGGGGTCACCCAGAAGTTTACATCTTAGTATTACCAGCATTTGGTATTTACTCTGAAGTTGTATCAACGTTCTCTCGTAAAACGTTGTTCGGTTACAAATCAATGGTGTATGCAACAATTGCGATCACAGTACTTGCGTTCGTAGTATGGCTTCACCACTTCTTCACCATGGGTGCTGGTGCGAACGTGAATGCGTTCTTCGGTATCATGACCATGGTTATTGCGATTCCTACTGGTGTGAAAATCTTCTCTTGGTTATTCACGATGTATAAGGGTCGTATCACCTTCACTACTCCTATGTTATGGACGCTTGGCTTCCTTGTAACATTCGGTATTGGCGGTTTAACTGGTGTATTAATGGCGGTTCCACCTGCGGACTTCCTTGTACACAACTCATTGTTCTTGATTGCTCACTTCCATAACGTAATTATCGGTGGTGTGGTGTTTGGTATGTTTGCCGGCATCATTTTCTACTGGCCGAAAATGTTTGGTTGGAAGCTCAATGAAGCATGGGGTAAAGCTGCGTTCTGGTTCTGGTTCTTCGGTTTCTACTTTGCGTTCATGCCACTTTATATCCTTGGTTTCATGGGTATGACTCGTCGTTTGAATACATATGACAACCCTGAATGGGATCCGTACATTGCTATTGCATTCTTCGGTTCTGTGTTAGTCGCGATTGGTATTGCATGTTTCGTTATGCAGATTGTTGTTGGTTACTTACAACGCAACGACAACCTCGACCTTACAGGCGATCCATGGGATGGTCGTACACTTGAATGGGCGACTTCGTCTCCTGCTCCGTTCTACAACTTTGCTCACCTTCCAACAATCAATGGTATTGATACGTTCTGGAATGACAAAGAGAATGGCGTAGCGTATGCGAAACCTACTTCATACGAAGACATTCATATGCCAACGAATCGTGCTGCTGGTGTTGTGATTGCCATGTTCATTACTGTTATGGGCTTTGGTTTAATCTGGCATATCTGGTGGTTAGTTGTTGTGATGTTCATCGCTGCTATTATCAGCTTCATCGCGTCTTCGTTTACGAAGAAAGTGGACTACTATGTTCCTGCTGCTGAAGTTGAGCGTATTGAAAATGAACGTTACGCGATTCTTGAAAAACATTTGAAGAAGGACTAAGACAATGGCTGACGTACTTCATCACGAAAACCACGGACACGATGAGCATCATCACCACGATGATACTGACATCACCGTCTTTGGTTTTTGGACTTATTTGATGAGTGACTTGATTCTATTCGGTACACTCTTCATTGCATTCGCTGTTTTAAGTAGCCATGTGCCTATGGGCACACCAAGTGCAAAAGAATTATTCGGTGAGTCTTTAGGTTTCGTTTTAACTGAAACTTTCGCTCTCTTGATCTCTTCTGTAACTTTTGGTTTTGCGGTTCTTGCTGCATACAAAAAGAACGTCAACCAAGTTTTAACTTGGTTAGGCGTGACATGGGTTTTCGGTGCGATCTTTATTGGTATGGAACTTTATGAGTTCAACCATTTAGCTTTCCATTATGAATATGTAAACTCATTGGGTGAAACTATTCATGGAGCTGGACCAACTACAAGTGCGTTCTTATCTGCGTACTTTACTTTGGTTGGTACGCACGGTATTCACGTAACTTCAGGTTTAGTTTGGATGATCGTGTTAATGATTCAAATCAAGAAATATGGTTTGACTCTTCCGAACATGCGTCGTTTAGCTTGCCTAAGCTTGTTCTGGCACTTCCTTGACATCGTTTGGATCTGTGTATTCAGCGTCGTTTACTTGATGGGAGTTCTCTAATGAGTCACGATCATAACTCAGCTGGTGCATCACACGGTAACACTAAGCAATATATGATTGGCTTTATCCTATCTGTTATTCTTACCATTATTCCTTTTGGTATGGTAATGGCAGGTGGTTTTGGCCGTGGTATTGTTATGGCGGTTATTGCAATTACAGCGGTTGCTCAGGTTCTAGTTCAATTAGTTTACTTTTTGCACATGAACTCATCTTCAGAGCAACGTTGGAACGTGATTGCATTTATCTATACAGTACTTTGTATTGCTGTACTTCTAGTCGGCTCTGTATGGATTATGAACTACTTACACTACAACATGATGATCTAAACTGATCGTCATGTTGAAAAAGTATTTATTCCTGACTAAACCAGGAATTCTCTTTGGTAACTTCGTTACCACTCTGGGCGGCTTCTTTTTAGCCGCTCAGGGGTCTGTAGATTTCCTCCTTCTTCTCATCACCCTACTCGGTACAACACTGGTTGTTGCTTCTGGCTGTGTCGTCAATAACGTCATTGATCAAGATATTGATCAAAAGATGGAACGGACGATGAACCGTGCATTAGTTAAAAAAACCATCAGTCCTTCCGTTGCTTTGGCATTTTCTGCTGCGCTTGGAATATTAGGTTTCGCCCTACTCTGGTTCTTTGTTAATGCTTATGCCTTTGGCTTTGCTGTACTTGGTTTTGTGGTTTATGTGATTTTTTATAGTCTATGGAGCAAACGCACATCTATTCACCAAACCGTGATTGGAAGTATTTCTGGTGCTAGTCCACCAGTGATCGGCTATACAGCTGTGACCAATGAATTTGATGTTGCCGCATTGTTGCTTTTCTTAGCATACGCACTTTGGCAAATGCCTCATTCATGGGGAATTGCGGTATACCGCTTTGACGACTATAAAAATGCAGGCATTCCAATTTTACCTGTAGCACGTTCAGTTTTCCGCACGAAAGTTGAAAGCTTGATTTATGTCTTGCTGTTTGCTGCGGTGTTAAATGGTTTGTATTGTTTTGGCTATACCAATATGTTTTTTCTTATCACCTTTAACGCACTCTGTGCTTATTGGGTATATTTATCAATCATTGGTTTTAAAGCTGAAAATGATCAGGTTTGGGCAAAACGCTATTTCTTATATTCAGTGATTTTAATTACTGCATTAAGTTTTAGTTTTAGTTTTAGCTATGTCTCACCTGCGCCACATTTGCCGCTGTTTTAAAAAGATAGAGTTCTCTCTATCTTTTTTTATTTCAACTTATTCAATATTTAAGTCTAGTCTTTAAATTGTTACCATAGCAGACACAACAATAACTTATGCTCTGCAATGAAAATGCCATCACAATTTTTTAAAAAATCTATTTTTATTAGTCTGTTCCCTATCACTCTTGCTTATAGCACGCACAGTTTTTCTGGTTTCGATGTTTCTTGCTACCCATCGACCAACATTCAAACCAATGCGTATACAGCCTGTGACAATTTGCCTGCGCTCACGCCCGCCAATGACAACCAAACCAATATGCTCCTACTCCTGAGCGACATGGGCTTGGCCAAATTGAATTTTAATCAACCAAATAATCCGCTTTGGGAAACTGAATATAGCAACGTACCATTTGCGGCTAAAACATTGTTTGGAGGTGTAACCAATAAACGACCGAATGCCCGATTAAAACCAAGCAATAAAAAAACACCCTACCAAGAACATTGCAGTAGTCTAGACAATGGTGCGGATCAATTTACACAGCAGGTGAAAGCCGACAAAAATCTCAACAAAGCGGAAAAAGATTTACTGATTCAAGAAAGACAAAATATCTCGGCCTGCGACCGTGATCTTGCCCTCATCCAAGTCAATCCGAACTGGTCTATACAAGCACGTCAGTATGCGTCTTATTTAAATGCAACCATTGCCTTTTATAATAGTAACTTTTCCACAGCTACTAAAATTTACTCAGTATTAACTACGGTTGATCAGTCTTGGATCAAAGAAACATCGCAATATATGTTGATCCGTAGCAGCCTCAATGAAAGCTATCAGTCGGGTATCGGTGAATATGGTGATTTAAAAATCGATAAAGTAAATCAGACTTTACTCAAAAATACCTATGAGCATATCACTACCTACTTCAAACGCTTCCCTGAGGGAAAATATGCGGCAAGCGCACGCGGTTTACTACGTCGTTGTTATTGGCTGAGTGGAAATACCGAACTCCTGACCAGCGAACTCGCATGGCAAATCAATCATCCCGATTCCAAATACTATAATTTAGAGCTCGATAATCTAGTCTTTGAAATAGATCGCCATGTTTTTCAAAGCCGCTCATTCAATCCAAAAAATCTAAAAGATCCATTCTTTCTGACCATTTCAGATTTAATGCAAATGCGTCAGGCAACATCAGCAGAAGATAAAGTCTTAAGCTGGTCTGAACTCAACAACCAAAAAACACTATTTAAGAGTCAGCCAGAACTGTTCCAATACCTACAAGCCAATCACTTATTCTTTGTGCAGAACAAACCAGCCGAAGCTTTAAAATATTTGCCAGAACATTCCTCTACTTCAATTAATAGTTACCTTCAACTCAGTCAAATCTTGTTAAAAGGTCGTATTCTAGAGAAACTCGGACAAACTCAAAATGCGCAGCAATACTGGGAAGGTTGGATGAGTCAATCAAAATCCATTGAACAGCGTGGCTTATTTGAACTGATGCTATATCCACATTATACCCAACAGCAAAATGCCAGCGCCTTTATCGGTTCAGATGCTAAAATCAAACAAGCTTCATTGCAAAAAAGCTTTATTGAAAATGAAGCCAATGAAAAAAGCTTAATGCAAATTGTACAGAGCAAAGCATCAAATACAGATCAAAAAAATTTAGCTTTATATAAAACTTTGCAAAAATCATTGGTGCATCAGAACTTTAAACTGTTTAATCAAGCCTTTGTACTGCTACCACAAGATGTCGCGAAGTATAAATATGACTCAGAAACATATAAAAATTATAAAAACCAACCGCCTTTCAGTGATTTCATTTGGGTAGGAACAAAAATCACGCCACAAATGCAATGCCCTGACTTATTCAGCCTGACTCAAAAACTTGAAAATTCACCTCAAGATTTAAAGCTCCGACTTTGTTTGGGCGAATATGCACGCTCGACTCAAGGCTACAACATAAGCTATGTCACCGCTTTAGAAAAAGAAACTGCTAGCTTCCAAGGTGCAATTTTTACCCGTGGCCAAGTGTATAAAGACATCATCAAATCCAGTTCTGTAGCCGATTTAAAAGCGTATGCACTTTATCGCTCAATCATGTGTTATTCACCAAGCGGGGTGAATGACTGTCAGGATGCAGAAGTTGAAAAATCTACCCGTAAACAATGGTTCGACCACATTAAACGCGACTATCCAACTACCGCTTGGGCACAATCTTTAAAGTATTATTGGTAAAACGTATATGTTGAAGCATATTTTTTCAGTTGTTATAACGTTGATCTGTATGCTGAGCATCATGGCTTGTCAGCCGAGTCAGCCAGCTTCAACATTTGGTTCGGTAAATGCCGAAGACTATGATGCATTTTGGATTTGGGGCAATATTTCAACTGCCCCTTACCTAAAAGTGGCTAAAGAACTTTATATTTTACAAGGTGAAATCCGTTTAGATTCCCAAACACATCACTCTAAGCTCATACCGCAAGGCGTAAGCGTCTTAACAATTCCTCAGCAAAAGGTGTGGCTGGTTTTTCGTAATTATCATTTAGACTGGCAAGGCCAAGAGCTTACACAAATTTTAAAACGCGTTCAGCAATGGGAAAATGCAGGGAATCATATTCAAGGCATACAAATTGATTTCGATGCCAAAACCAAACACATTCACCAATATGCCCTATTCTTAAGTCAATTAAGAAAACAATTGCCTCAGCACTATCAACTCAGTATCACGGGTTTAATGGACTGGACCAATGTCACAAATCAGGAGACTTTAAACCTCCTGAATAACACCATCGACGAGTTGGTCATTCAAACCTATCAAGGTTCAACCACCATATCCAACTATGCAGCTTATCTAAAAAAAGTTTCAGCACTAAAACTGCCTTATAAAATTGGCATTGTTCAATATGGTGAGTGGCATAGACCGCCCAAGCTTGAAAATGATCCGAACTTTAAAGGCTATGTCGTCTTCCTTTTACGCTCAAAACCTCAAAATAATTAGGGCTTTTTAAGAGAAGTTCTTGAATTTGGCGAGCAAAGTCTCTAAAATTCCCCCTTCGCATCTAATGCGACACAACCTAGGTTGTGACTCCTTGCTTCTAACAACTTTTTTGTTAGGGGCTGTTTAAACCGTAAGGAGCTGACAATGCGTCATTACGAAATCGTACTTTTAGTACACCCTGATCAAAGCGATCAAGTCGTTGGTATGGTAGAACGCTACCTAACTCACATCAAAGAAGCTGAAGGTCAAATTCACCGTCTTGAAGACTGGGGCCGTCGTCAATTGGCTTACCCAATTAACAAGATCCACAAAGCTCACTACATTCTTATGAATGTTGAGTGTGGTCAAACTACTCTTGATGAGTTAGAAGAATTGTTCCGTTACAACGATGCAATTATTCGTAGCCTTATCATCCGTCGTGAGAACGCTATCACTGAAGAGTCACTATTGGCTAAGAGTGCTGAAGAAAAACGTGCGCGTAAAGCTCAACGTGAAGAAGCACAACACGCTCAAGACTCTGCTGAAGCATAAGGAGAACATCAATGGCACGTTTTTACCGTCGTCGCAAGTTCTGCCGCTTTACAGCTGAGAACGTTACGTACATCGACTACAAAGATATCGACACTTTAAAACAGTACATCACTGAAAACGGCAAAATTGTTCCTAGCCGTATTACAGGTACTAAAGCTCGTTACCAACGTCAATTAGCGCTTGCTATTAAACAAGCTCGCTATTTGTCTTTGATCCCTTACACTGACAATCATAAGTGAGGTTGAGCTGTGGATATTATCTTATTACAACGCATTAAAAACCTTGGTAAATTAGGCGATAAAGTTTCAGTTAAAGCTGGTTACGGCCGCAACTACCTTATCCCTCAAGGTCAAGCAGTAGCAGCTACTGAAGCTAACACTGCTGCTTTTGAAGCTCGTCGTGCTGAACTTGAGAAAGCTGAAGCTGATATTTTAGCTGCTGCTCAAGCACGTGCTAGCCAATTAGACGAAGTTAACATCGTAATCACTGCGAAAGCTGGTGACGAAGGTAAACTATTCGGTTCTATCGGTACTCGTGATATCGCTGACGCGTTAACAAATGCTGGTCTTGAAGTTGACCGTGCAGAAGTTCGTTTACCGAACGGTGCACTTCGTCACACTGGCGAATTCAACATCGCAATCCAATTGCACCATGATGTTGTTGCTGAAGTTCTCGTTACTATCGTATCTGAGTAATTTCTTGCAAAAAAAAGAGCATGCTTTTGCATGCTCTTTTTTTATCTCTATGAAAAAGTAGTTTCTTCACTCAGCTTAAAACTTCATCAGCCTGCCCCGCAAAATGCCAAATTTGAATATTATGGGTTTTATCCATAAGCCTTGAATTCAGCACACAGCAGCTGCATTTTTTGATAAAGTGCATAGAGTTAAATGGCTGTAATTTTTTCCAAATTTACAGTGAAATTTATCTTAAGTTATCCCTCTTACTGTATTAAAAATCAGGGCGTTATATGTCACAGGCGAATGCCACTGCTCAAAAGAGCTCATCGAAACAAGACAATAAACCGAATGAGTCAGGGCAACTGAAAGAGTTCCGTACACCTCCGCATAACTTAGCATTGGAACAAGCCGTACTTGCCGCTTTAATGACGGTTGCTGAATCCTTTGAACAAGTTGGCGATGTACTGACTGAAAATGACTTTTATGCGACGCGCCATAAATATATTTTCCGCGCGATTGCGCAACTCTCCAAAGACAGCTCACCTTATGATGCGGTTTTAGTGCATGACTGGCTCACCACACAAAACCTACTCGATGCGGTTGGTGGTGAAGAGTACCTGATGCAATTGATGGCAGACTCCCCGTCTAGTTTCTATAACATGGAAACCTATGCCACCAAGATCAAAGAATTTTCAACTTTGCGTAGCATGATTAAGGTTAGCTCTGAAATTTTACAAAATGCCTATGACACCAAAGGTCGTAACGTCAGTGAAATTTTAGATTTGGCCGAAACCAATATTTTCTCTTTGGCAGAACAACACAATAACAACGCCAAAGCTCAAGGGCCTAAAGCCATCAATACAGTTGTGGCCGATGTCTTTGATAAGCTGAATGAGCTGTCGCAAATGGAAGGCAGCATTACAGGATTAACCACAGGCTTTCTTGAACTCGACAATAAAACTTCGGGTATGCAAGCAGGTGATTTGATTATTGTTGCAGCGCGTCCATCGATGGGTAAAACCACTTTTGCCATGAATTTAGTGGAAAGCGTGCTGTTTAATAATGACTTACCTGCCTTGGTTTACTCCATGGAGATGCCAGCCGACTCCATCGCCATGCGTTTAATTTCATCTTACGGGAAAGTCCATCAGGGCCATTTACGTTCAGGTAAACTCGATGGCGATGAATGGTCAAAAGTTACGGGCACCATTTTGCAACTGCAAGAGAAAAAGCTCTATATCGATGACTCCTCTGCTCTTCCACCTACAGAAGTTCGTGCTCGCGCACGTCGTATTGCCAAACAGCACGATGGTAAACTCGGCTGCATCATGGTCGATTACTTACAGCTGATGAAAGTACCAGGTATGGGTGATAACCGTGTCGGTGAGATTTCAGAAATTTCACGAAGCCTAAAAGCTCTTGCCAAAGAAATGATGTGCCCTGTGATTGCACTATCGCAGCTTAACCGTTCCCTCGAGAACCGCCCAAACAAACGTCCCGTGATGTCAGACTTACGTGAATCCGGTGCGATCGAGCAGGACGCCGACTTAATCATGTTTATTTACCGTGACGAAGTCTATAACAAAGAGTCCAAAGAAGCGGGCACTGCCGAAATTATTATTGGTAAACAACGTAACGGCCCTATTGGTACCGTTCGACTTGCTTTTGAAGGCCAATATACCCGCTTTAGCAACTTATCCCCTGAGTTTTATGCTCAGTACGATGATGAGGAATAATTAAAACCTCATCGTCGCCTTTCCATGACCCTGTAGGAGTAATTAGGGTGCGTCAAGCAACAGTTTATATTGATAGCCAAGCGCTGCAATATAATTTAAACCGTGTCAAACAACTTGCCCCAAACGCGAAAATCGTCAGCATGGTCAAAGCCAATGCTTATGGACACGGAGTCAAAGACTGTTTAGCAGCCTTAAGTGAAACCGATGCCTTTGGTGTCGCCTGTTTAGAAGAAGCACTAGAGATTCGTGAACTCGGCTTTAAACAGCCGATTACCCTAATTGAAGGTGTTTTCTCAGCAGATGAAATGCCAACCGTCATTGAGCAAAATATCGAGTGTGTGGTTCATCAGCAACAGCAAGTCGATTGGTTAATCTCACACAAAGCAGCGTATATCGATCAAAAGCTTAAAGTATGGGTCAAACTCAATAGCGGTATGAACCGTTTAGGCTTTAAAGTTGCTGAAATCATTGATGTCATCAACACTTTAAAAGCAGAAGGCTTTACATGTGTCCTGGCAATGCACTTTGCCAATGCCGATGCGGATCACCCACTCAATGAGCAGCAACGTGCGCAATTCCTACACATCAAAGAAGCGTGCTCACCAATTCTAGCCTCATGTTGTAACTCAGCTGCTATTTTTAAATGGCCTGAACTTAATTTTGATTTTGTTCGTCCCGGCATCATGCTATACGGTGCATCACCTTTTGCCGATAAAAATGCACACGACTTAGACTTAAAGCCAGTTATGACCTTCACGGCGGAAATTATTGCATTAAATACCATTCAAGCAGGTGAAGGTGTCGGCTATGGTTCGCATTTTGTCGCGAACCAAGAAACTGAACTGGCCATTGTTTCGATTGGTTATGGAGATGGCTATCCACGTGCATTTTCAAAGCAAAACTATGTTGCTATAAATGGTCAGGCAGTAGCTGTTGTGGGCCGAGTAGCAATGGACATGATTGCGATCGATGTGACGGGTTTAAATGCCGGCCTCGGTACAAAAGTTGAGCTCTGGGGTGAAAATCGCTTAGTTGACGATGTTGCGGAAGCCAATGGAACCATTGGTTATGAGCTACTTTGCCGGTTAAGTAATCGTCCTACACGTAAACAAATCTAACAATAAAAGCCCAAGTAAAACTTGGGCTTTTTTCAACCTAGACTCTCATCGGACTGGGCATCGTAAAGGTCTTGCAACAACTGATCAATTTGTTGTTGACTCATACTCTGCGGTTCAAATGTTGCAAAACCCATCTCACGCATTTTGGTATGTACGCTACTCATACGTTGCACATACTTCATGCCCCAAGCTCTAAAATGTGCCGCGTGAATGGTTTTCGCCTCAAAGACTCTGATATCTTTATGTCTAGGGTCTTTCAATAATTTTGACATTAATAATTCTAAAGCAGCTTCATCCCCTTCTAAGCACTGGAAATAATGCTGATCTGCATAATAAAGAACACCTGAAATATTATGTACTGCATTAAAATCACGCGCTTCGCTTAAAATGTCTCGAACATCTTGAAGAAGCTGTACATGATCCGGAGTTGAAGTACTTGCATAGCAAATTTGCCGCATAGACTTCCCCAATTTATTGATTTCATTATTTTTAGCATCTAACACGTTTATACTAAATAGTCATCCGTCGGCTTTGCCAATTCTTGCAATCCTTTTCTTAAGGTATCAGACCATTGCTTACTGATGCTTGAAAAATACGGATCCTCTTCATCAATCCGCTTACCCACTGGAATATGTAAACTATCTCTCGTGTACACCAAAGCATCTAAGGGCAAACCTACAGAAACATTGGAACGTAAGGTTGAATCAAAAGAAATCAAACTACACTTCACCGCTTCGGCTAAAGGCATGTCATACCGTAATGCACGATCTAGAATCGGCTTGCCATATTTACTTTCACCAATTTGAAAATACGGCGTATCTTTGGTCGCACAAATAAAATTCCCCTGCGGGTAGATATTATAAAGTTGCATTTCTGCCCCTTTAATTTGTCCACCGACCAATAAGCTACAGTAGTAATTACTCTGTTCCTGCGTGTCCGGCGCCATATCCGCCAATACTTTTTTCAAAGTATGTCCAACCAACTCAGCCGCTTCGAACATGGTATTGACACTATATAAATTCGGTTCTTGGCTTAACTCCAGATGATTTTTTAAATGTCCAATCACCGCTTGGGTCGTTGCTAAATTTCCTGAGGTTTGAATCGCAATAAAGCGTTCACCCTCCACACCGAAGGTATACAGTTTCCTAAACACGGATATATGGTCTACACCTGCGTTCGTACGTGTATCACTTATAAAAACCAAACCATCTTGAAGACGAAGTGCACAACAATAGGTCATAGAACATCCTTTTTCAGCTAAACCTTAACAACTTAAAACTTGTACCATGGAATGCATCGATTCCACCCCACCTTTTTCACGTACGCCACGAACGGGAGCCACATCCCAATAATCGCGCCCAATAGCTACATAGATATGTGACTGTGGTTTGAACAATTGATTACTGGTATCAAAACAATACCATGCATCATCAATATACACCTCGGCCCACGCGTGACTGGCGAGGTGTGAAGTTTCAGGCACATGCAAATACCCCGATACATAACGTACTGGTAAGCCAAGATGCTTACACATGGCAATAAAAACATGACTATGGTCCTGACATACGCCTTGCTGCCCATTGAATGCATCGATTGCCGAAGTGAGTACCGAGGTTTCAGCAGGTACATAAGGAATATGCGCTAAAACTGCTTCTGACAGTTTCATCAAATTTTCCCGATTCAGCTCAGGCACATACTGATGTGCAAATGCCTTCATTTCGGCATTGCACTGAGTATTGGGCGTCGGTTGTAAAAATAAATTGGGATTCAGACGATCTTGGATGCCATGTTCTGCCAAGCTATTAATTTCAACAATGCCCTGTGCCATTATGGTCAGCTGTTGATACGCTTCACGTTGCGAACTGGTAATCCAAATATTTTGGAAGGCATCCCGTTTTTCTTCACGCTCTCCTGGCACACTCACATGCCAGTGACATACCTTTTGGTGTGAATTATTCGTGGGTGTCATTTTGATATATTGAATGCTATTCAGGGCCAATTCACTGTATTGATAATGCGTTTGGTGATTGATCATAAGTTTCATACATCAACCTCAAACAATTGTTGAATATAATCACTAAAATGATAAAAATTCATCGCATCAGGTTGAGATTTGAGCTCTAGCCAAGCCTGTGCCAAATTTAGCCAGCCCACTTCTTTTAACAACATGACGATGTTTTCTATTTCAACTAAAGTATTTTGTGCATCTTGTTTTAGACGAATTTGGCGGTCGAGCTGCTCAATCATTTGCCCCAAACTAAAGAATAAAAAGATATCACTGGCTTCAGACTCAAGTACATCCTGACACTCTCCAACCACATCACAAATGTAAGCGGTGTTTTCTGTGGCATTTTTAATAAATTGATTCAGTTCTGCATACGCTTTTGCAGATAAAATTCCACGCAAGTCTTGAACATTACTCTTAGCACTTTGAAATTGCTGGTTAAATGAAGCAGGATTGTTTGGATTTAAAATCAACTCATTCAATGAACACGCATCAAAAGCAGGCAAACAAAATGCATGCGCATAATCCATTGCAGGCTGATCTTGGGTAAAAGGAAACTGAGCACACAAATATTGAGTACGTGTTAAATAACGCCCTAACCAAAAAATATTTTCAGCATTGGTGCTTAATAAAATCATAGTTCTACCCTCATATTTGTTTATTTTATGAATGTAAGTTTTCCACGACCCAAGTGTCTTTAATTCCTCCTCCTTGGGATGAGTTGACCACCAACGAACCTTCTTTCATCGCAACACGTGTTAAACCACCAGGGACAATTTCGGTACGATACGGTGAACTGAGCACAAACGGTCTAAGGTCAATATGACGCTCAGAAACACCCGATTCAGTCATGGTTGGACTGACAGAAAGCTCTAAAGTGGGCTGGGCAATATATAAATGCGGCGTCGCCATGAGCTTATCTCTAAATTGCTCAATTTGGCTTTTACAAGCTTGCGGTCCAATCAGCATACCATACCCACCCGAACCTTGCGCCTCTTTGACCACTAACTGCTCAAGGTTCTCCAGTACATAAGCTAAATCTTGCTTGTCACGGCATTGATATGTCGGAACATTTTTTAAGATAGGTTTTTCACCTAAATAGAACTGAATCATTTTATCGACATAAGGATAAATCGACTTATCATCCGCAACCCCTGTGCCTGGTGCATTCGCAATAACCACGTTATGACTCAAATAAGCCGACATCAACCCTGCGACACCTAAAGTGCTATTCGGCATAAAGCACAGTGGGTCAAGGTATGCATCATCCAAACGGCGGTAAATTACGTCTACTCGTTGACGGCCACGAATGGTTTTGACATAGACCTTATCATGCTCTACAAACAAATCACGCGATGTCACCAAAGGCACATCCATTTCACGGGCTAAAAAAGCATGTTCATAATAGGCACTATTAAAACGTCCCGGTGTCAACACCACGATGAAAGGCTGATCGACATAAGCATTTTCAGCCAAGATTTCTTTGAGTAATTGTGGGTATTGTTCTATGCCTAAAATATGGTTCTTCTGCATCAAATCAGGCATAAGTTTTTCACTAATCTTACGACTTTCAAGCATATAAGACACGCCCGACGGCGTTCTTAAATTATCTTCGAGCACATAAAACTCACCCTGCCCATCACGGATAATATCAATTCCACTAATTTGGCTATAAATCTGACCTTTTAAACGGTGCTCATACATATGCGGTTGATAAGCCTCATGCGTCAACACTTGCAGTTCTGGAATAATTTTCGCTTTGAGAATGTCTTGTTGATGGTAAATATCATGTAAAAATAGATTTAAAGCCCGCACACGTTGTGCAGAGCCAAGGGAGATTTTATTCCATTGTTGTTTAGCGATCACACGTGGAATTAAATCATAAGGGATGGTGCGCTCAATGCCCTCAGATTCACCATATACAGTAAACGTAATACCTTCATATAAAAAATGCTGTTTGGCAATTTGGTTCAGTTCTTCGAGTTCTTCTACACTATGCTGTGACAACCAGTGCTCAATACGCGCACAAGCCTCACCCGACATCGCTTGGTCATCTGTCATTTCATTAAAGAAATTCGAGGTCATTTGATGAAACAATCCAACAGACTGGCTCGATAGACGATCATGAGAGTGAATCGGATTTAATACAGGAGAGTTAAGCTTATATCCGTCCAACATCGTATTTACATTTGTATCTTTATCTTCTTTAAACATACAAACCTCTCAATTGTTATCGATATGTAACCCATACGTAGCAATATCTATGCCATGGATTTCTAAAGATGCTTTGTTTATTAATCGATAAAAAACGCATTGCTTCAATTCTATTTCGCATTAAGTTGTGTCAAAAAATATAACTGAAAAATTTCAAGCAAAGCTTGCTTAAACGAGTGAGTTTTCTTATTGTGTTCACATTCAAGTAAGTAATTTCGACTCCTATATTTTATTAAACTATGTCTATACAAGAAAAAGAAACGTCCAATAGTCTCTATCGCCAATGGCAAATTTTGTCTCGCCTTTCCACTGGAAAATGGATGGGCACTCGAGAGCTGCAAGAGATTTTACAACGTGAAGGTATCGACATTACTTTGCGAACTATTCAACGTGATTTAAACCAAATCTCTCAACGTTTCCCGATTGAAAACAATGGGGCTGTGCCTCAAGGTTGGCGTTGGCGTTCTGATGCTCCAATTCAAAGCTTACCGCACATGACCAGCTCTCAAGCGGTGACATTTATGATGGTTGAAGAACACCTTAAACATCTTCTTCCACCAAGCTTAATTGAAGAAATGAACCCATGGTTTGACTTAGCACGTCGTAGTCTCTCTACCCAAAACAATGTACGCCAATGGATTAACCGTGTACGCATTGTGCCTGCGACACAACCGCTGATTCCCCCGATTGTGGAAAAAACAGCGCAGCAAGCCATCTATGAAGGGCTGCTCCAAGACAAACAGCTGGAATGCGTTTATCAAGGCTTAAACCAAGCGGCTGAAGCAAAAACCTATACGCTCAATCCACTAGCATTGGTTCAAAAAGGTGCAATTATTTATCTAATTTGTACCCGCCACGACAAAACTGATATTCAAACCTTTGCACTGCACCGTTTCAAATCAGCGACGGTTTTAAACACTCGTGCCTTACACCCAGTCAATTTTGATATCGATGAATATATCGAATCGGGCGCATTAGGTTTCCGTGTAGACTTTTCAAAACCTACAGAAACCATTGCACTTACCCTGACTATGACTGAAATAGATGCGCTGTATTTGGAAGAAACCAAACTCAGTACCAATCAGGTTTTAGAACCGCTTGGAAATGGGCAAATCTTGGTTCATGCTACCGTACCTTTTACCAATCAACTGGTGTGGTGGTTACGTAGTTTTGGGCATAAAATTAGTCACATTGAACCTAAAGAGGTTCGTGATGCAGTTAATCAGACCATCACCGACTAAAATAAAAAAAGCCCCAAGTATTCGGGGCTTTACAGTCTTTTTGGTATTAGATATTTGAATTGCTTGGGTTTGTCGTTTTCATTGCTCATCTTGGTTTAATGCCTCCCCTAAACCAAGATAAGTGCGCTGTTTTTGGTGATTGATACAAACTAGCATTGGCATGCAAGCTCTCCACTGTTAAAACGGATCGATTTCATCGTCATGGTGTTGACCTCATGTTAAGAACGTAAAATCAATTTAAAAGATGGCAATACTTTTGTGAAATAACATGATTGGCTATTTTTATCTGTTTTTATCTTAAACAACTATTTTGCTTTGTTTATCTGCCAAAACAAAAAGCAGACCTTATGCTCAACAGGCTTATGATTAGGCCCTTGCATTTCCAAATGCCGATCGCAAAAACCTTCCTCATCAGCAATCGTTACAAATCATCCGCGTTTATTTCTTCCAAAATTGCCACTTGCTACGTTTAGGCCGCTTTTCTTCAATACGCACTAATCCTTTGAGGGCTTCATTATTGATTCTGTCATACATTTTTAAATACTCAGGATTCAACTGCTCTCCGATATATTCAGGCGTATACGATGTACAAGGTTTTCGTAATGAGCGCTCATACCATTTTTGTGCAACGTCTAAATCGGCATTAAAATAGAGCCCTTTTTCATACAAATAGCCCTCTGTACACGACAAATTTCACAGAACCCTTATCCTATCAGGGTTCTGCCTTCTTAAAATTGCCAAAATTTCCTTAAACTCTTCTTTTTTCCCAAAAC
>Ga0208704_100095_pt1 | contig 25793 bp, 26 predicted proteins | sample DeeseametaMP0144_FD_184221 | JGI IMG/M metagenome (GOLD analysis project Ga0208704, IMG submission 184221) | Marine microbial communities from the Deep Atlantic Ocean - MP0144 (SPAdes) | ecosystem: Environmental > Aquatic > Marine > Oceanic | place: West of Cape Verde, Atlantic Ocean | collected...
AAGTAAACGAGTTCTAAAAAGGCAACGGTATTGATCTTGAAATAGTGGTCAAAGGACTATCTTTTTTCATTGACAGCCCGGAGGCTCATATGTGTTATGTGCGAATAAAAACAGCAGCATATTAGTCACGCAGATAACGGACAAATTTAAGCGTTTGCTTGACCGCTAAAAAAGCCATAAATGCTACAGCTACTATAGAAACTATAAAAACGAACCAGGTAGGAAAAAAATTTAGAAATCTAGCCTTTCTGCTTACTAGCTCGAAAGCCGTTCCGTTTTGCCATGCTTCGAAAACAGATTTTGACATCCAGCCAGCTGCAATAGTGACTACCCAGTAAAAAAGAGCTGCCAAAAAAGCAATCTCAGTATCGCCGTTTTCCTTTTGCATGTTAATCCAAGCACATAACAATTTAGTGTAAGGAAAAAATCCTTTATGCAAAGTGGATAGTTTCCATATATCACGTTTATAGTTTTGCCACTTTCGCACGTAAATACACTTCCATCAATAACCTACACTTAGTATCTGAAAACACCGTACTTAAGTACGGAATCTTTCCTTCTTATTTTACGGACGAGTCAAAAACCGCAATTCTGTTTTTATTTACAGTAATTAAAATCAAAAAAATGAAATCAATGTTCATGCAAATGGTGATTGAGCATATGCACAACCGTCGCTATGCAAAGCGCTCCATAGAGCTTTACAGTAAATGGATAATTAGCTTTATCCGCTTCAATAATAAGCACCCATCTGAAATGGGAGACAAAGAAGTTGAAGTGTTTTTGTCTCACTTAGTTAACGCTAAAAATGTGGCTCCGGCCACTCAAGCTAGCGCGCTAAATGCACTGGCGTTCTTGCAACGCGATATATTGGAAAGGCCTCTTCTCGATTGTCTGTCGACCCTGAAAGCAAAAAAGTGCGACGACATCATATTGATGAATCGAGTATACAAAAGGCAATACGAAACACGGCAAAAACTTGTGACATTAAAAAGAAAGTTACGCCTCATACGCTACGCCACTCTTTTGCAACGCATTTGCTGCAATCGGGCGCTGATATTAGAACGGTGCAAACACAGTTAGGCCATTCAGACGTAAAGACCACGCTAATTTATACTCACGTGCTCCAGCAAGGTGCGCAGGGTGTGGTAAGTCCTTTATCTCGTGTTTTGAAGTAATCTTTAAAGTAATTACACCCAACAAAAAAGGGCCCGAAGGCCCTTTTCAATAATTAGCTTTAAAAGTGCTTATTTAAACGCTTATACACGCTCAAATACGGTAGCAATACCTTGGCCTAAACCAATACACATAGTCGCTAAGCCTAGGCTTACGTCTTGTGATTCCATTAGGTTGATAAGCGTACCCGAGATACGTGAACCAGAACAACCTAGTGGGTGACCAAGTGCAATTGCACCACCGTTAAGGTTAATCTTAGTATCTAGGTGGTCCATCCAACCTAGTTGCTTAATGCACGATAGCGCCTGTGCTGCGAACGCTTCGTTAAACTCAGCAAGTTCAATATCGTCCATAGTAAGGCCAGCGCGCTTGAGGGCTTTTTGTGTTGCTGGCACTGGGCCGTAACCCATAATTGCCGCATCACAACCCGCCACAGCCATTGCGCGAATTTTCGCACGAGGCGTTAGGCCAAGCTCTTTCGCACGGTCTGCTGACATAAGTAGCATACCTGATGCACCGTCAGACAGCGCAGAAGATGTACCCGCAGTAACAGTACCGTTTACTGGGTCGAACACTGGGCGAAGTGCGGCCATGCTTTCAGCCGTGCTTTCTGGGCGTACTACTTCATCGTAGTCAATTAGCTTTAATACGCCGTTTGCGTCGTGACCTTCAACAGGCACAATCTCGTTAGCCCAGCGGCCTTCAAGGTGTGCTTTGTGCGCTAGCTGGTGCGAACGCGCACCGAAGGCGTCTTGTTGCTCACGAGTAATACCGTTTTGACGGCCAAGTAGCTCGGCTGTCATACCCATCATGCCCGACGCCTTCGCCGTGTACTTAGCAAGACCAGGGTGGAAGTCGATGTTGTAGTTCATCGGTACGTGACCCATGTGCTCAACACCACCAATCATGTAAATGTCACCACGACCGCTCATGATGCCGCTTGTTGCATCGTGAAGGGCTTGCATTGATGAACCACATAAACGGTTTACCGTTACCGCGCCAGTTGAGCGTGGAATTTGTGTTAGTAGTTGCGCGTTACGTGCAACGTTGAAGCCTTGTTCTTTAGTTTGCTGAACACAGCCCCAAATGATGTCTTCAATTTCCGCTGGGTTTACGCCAGGGTTACGCTCTAGTAGCGCGGTCATTAGCGCAGCAGATAAGTCTTCTGCACGCACGTTTCTGAAAACACCGTTTTTTGAACGACCCATAGGGGTACGTACGCAATCGATTACGACCACTTCTTTCATTAGTTTTTCCTCTGGGTCTTATGCGAAATAGGATTTACCAGAAGCGGCCATTTCACGAACGCCGTCTGAGATCTGATAAATAGGACCAAGTTCAGCGTACTTGTCTGCCATAGCAACAAAGTTCGCCAAGCCAATGGTTTCAATCCAACGGAAAATACCACCGCGGAATGGAGGGAAACCTAAGCCGTAAAGTAGCGCCATATCTGCTTCAGCAGCGCTATCTACAATGCCTTCTTCCAGGCAGCGAATTGCTTCGTTTGCCATAGGGATCATAAGGCGTGCAATAATGTCGTCAGCTTCAAAGTCTGTCTTCTCAGCTACGTGTGGCGCCATTAGTGCATATGCTTCTTCAGCAGGTGTTTTAGACGGCTTGCCGCGCTTATCAACACCGTAGTTGTAGAAACCTTTACCGTTCTTCTGACCTAAACGCTGTTCTTTGTAGAAAAGAGTCACAGGGTCGTTGTCTAGGCGAGCCATACGCTCTGGAATACCTGCAGCCATTACGTCTGCTGCGTGATCGCCCGTGTCGATACCTACAACGTCCATTAGGTAGGCAGGGCCCATAGGCCAGCCGAAGATTTTTTCCATTACTTTATCAACCGCTACAAAGTCAGCGCCGTCGATAAGTAGCTTACTGAAGCCCGCAAAGTATGGGAACAATACGCGGTTTACCAAGAACCCTGGGCAGTCGTTAACCACAATTGGGGTTTTACCCATTTTAAGGGTAGCGGCTACTACTGCATTGATGGTTTCTTCAGAGGTTTTTTCACCACGAATAATTTCAACAAGCGGCATGCGGTGCACTGGGTTAAAGAAGTGCATACCACAGAAGCGCTCTGGCTTGTCTAGGCTTTCAGCTAGCTGGTTGATAGAGATAGTAGAGGTGTTTGAACAGATGATAGCGTCGTCAGCCACGTTCTCTTCAACTTCTTTTAGTACAATACCTTTTACTTTCGGGTTTTCTACAACCGCTTCAATAACAAGATCTGCATCTTTAAGTGTGCTGTACTCAAGGGTAGGCGTGATAGCGTTAAGTGTTTGCGCCATTTTGGCCGCGTCTACTTTACCGCGCTGCATGCCTTTACCAAGGATCTTCGCTGCTTCTGAAAGGCCAAGGTCTAGTGCACCTTGATTAATGTCTTTCATGATAACTGGCGTGCCTTTCACGGCGCTTTGGTATGCAATACCGCCGCCCATGATACCTGCACCTAGTACAGCATTAAGCTTGGTTTCTTTTGTGCTTGCTTTTGCTTGCTTCTTACCTTTGCTCTTAACTAGTTGGTCGGCAAGGAAAATACCAATCTGTGCTTTCGCAGCGTCGGTTTTCGCAAGGGCAACAAAGCCTTCGTTTTCAAGCTTAAGTGCGCCGTCACGGTCTAGGCCCGCTGCTTTTTGAACAGTCTCAACCATTTTGTGCGGTGCTGGGTAGTGTTTGCCAGCTTGCGCAAATACCATGGCTTGAGCAGTACTGAAGCTCATCATAGCTTCGTTTTTGTTTAGCTGTAGTGGGGCTTTCTTAACCGCACGACGCGCTTGCCAATCAAACTTGCCTTCTGCAGCGTCTTTCACCATTGAAAGTGCGCCTTCAACAAGTGCTTCTGGTGCAACAACGGCATCAACTGCGCCTTCAGCAAGGGCTTTCGCGCCTTTTCTGTCGCGGCCAGTGGTCATCCACTCAAGGGCGTTGTCTGAACCAATAAGGCGAGGTAGACGAACCGTACCACCAAAACCAGGCATTAGGCCTAGTTTAACTTCTGGCAAACCAATTGAAGCAGTAGTGTCTGCAATACGCATGTCACACGCCAATGCCATCTCACAGCCTCCACCTAGAGCGAAGCCGTTAACTGCAGCGATGGTAGGGAAAGGTAGGTCTTCGAAGCGGTCGAATACTTGTGATGTATTGGCAACCCACTGTAGTACTTCTGCATCGTCCATGGCGAATAAACCAGTGAACTCGGTGATATCAGCACCTACAATAAATGCAGGTTTTGCACTGCGTACTACTAAGCCTTTAACATCGCCTTTAGCAAGTAGGGCTTGAGTTGCTTCGTCAAGTTCACTCACCGTTTGGCGGTCGAACTTGTTTACTGAACCTTGGGCGTCGAATACCAGCTCAGCAAAGCCGTCTTCTAACAGGCTGACGGAAAGACTTTTGCCTGTGTATATCATTATCATCTCCTTCGGCATTGGCCAGGATGTTAGTGAAGTAATCCAACTAATTTGTAGGGTCGTATGCATTCACTAACGCGTTAGGGTGGCTAGATTCTTTACAAAGCCACACAAAATTTCAACAAAAAATCAAACAAGCGTTTCAATTTGTCTAAGGTAGTGGTCGGATGACTTAAATTCAAGTGTAAATATCGAATTCAAGCTTCATTTCGCCATTGGTGGTTGTATAATGAGCGTTATTGACGCAAAGCGCCAATCCAGCAAAAGAATAATCTACAATCATGTCAACTATGTGTGTAAAGCATAGCTAACGACAGCTGGCACAACATCTTCTTTGGCAAGGAGCCAGGCTGAAATTTTCCCTTCGTTTATCAAACGAACGTAGTGGATCAGTCGCAATGCTGCTTTTTCAGCAACATTTTACAATCAGCTCGATTCGGCAAATTTGCCAGCGCTCATAAGCGTTCGAGTGTAGAGCAGGGTAGGAGTTCTATTGTGTCTGGTTTTTATTTTAGTTCGTGGTTAGGTCAGCGCTCGCTGACAAAAAACAATAAATTGTTCGCCACCGTTGTGGGGGCATTTGTTTGCTCGCTCTCTTCATTTTTCTCTGTCGGCGCATGGGCTACACAGCCTTTAACACTACCCGAAGATATCTTCGAAAAGGATCGCGCTCGTTATCTAGAAGTTGAAAAAAAGCTGTTAACGTATTCGAAGCGAAGCGTTCAGCGCCTCGATAACGACATTTATGAGCTGGCGCATTATCCGCTTTATCCTTATCTACTTAGACTCAAGCTAGAGCGCACGATGTCAATAAGAACAAAGCGCGAGGTTAAGCAGTTTCTGGAAGATTTCAATGGTCAGCCGGTAAGCTACGGTGTGCGTTATAAATGGCTTAATTACCTTGCTAAGAACGATTATCGCAGCACTTTTTTAGACAATTATCGCCCAGGTATGGGCGCAAGGCTAACCTGTATTGCGCTTAATTACCGTTTAAAAGAAGGTGAAAGCGAACAAGCTATTTTGTCCGAAGTCGACGCTTTATGGCTTCACGGTCAGTCGCAACCGGATGAATGCGATCCGCTTTTTGCTAAGTGGAAAAAAGCGGGCATGATGACACCCGAAATGGTGATCAAGCGCATAGAGATTGCCGCGAAAGAAGATAACCGAAGCATTATCTCTTATCTTAAGCGCCAACTTCCCGGTGATAAGCAATACCTGGCTGACGCGTGGCTATCGGTAACCCGAGACACCAGCCGAGTAAATAGAACGGCGCTCTTTCCACTAAAAAATGCATCGCATGAAGCTGAGGTAATCGTATGGGCGGTCGAGAAACTTGCTTGGCGAAACCCTGACTTAGCCGGCACGGTATTTAACCGCTACAACGACAAAAACGTGTTCTCGCCAGCGCAGCAGCACGTTATGCGAAGAGCAATAGCGCTTAGCTACACGCTAGACCGCCTTCCTCAAGCGCATCATTGGCTTGAACTTGCTGATGTGCAGGGTGCCAGTGAAGATGTAAAGCTTTGGCATATTTCCCATTTGCTTCGCACGAAAAAGTGGCAGGAAGTGGTTAATGTTATTGATAGCGCTCCTGCCAGTTTGCAGCAAGAAGAAAACTATCGCTATTGGAAAGCCCGTGCTTTAGAAGCGCTTGGTCAAACTATGCAGGCTACGGTGCTTTATAAAGAGCTTTCTCAAGAACGCCATTATTATGGCTTTATGGCAAGTGCGCACATAGGCGAAATTCCGTCGCTTGCACACACGCCAGCACCAAGAGACACGGCGGCTATTGCCAGTGTGGCGAAAACCCCTGCCACCATGCGCTCTGTTGAATTTTTCAGGTTAGACAGAACCACAGAAGCGCGCCGTGAGTGGTTTTATTTACTGTCACATTTACCCGAATCGAAAGTGACCGATGCGGGCATTTTGGCGTATGAGTGGGGCTTGTACGATCAAGCTATTACCAGTTTTGCGCGAAGTGGCTATTGGGATGATGTCGAGCGCCGATTCCCACTGGCCTTTAACGATGTATTCAGCGAAAAGTCGCAGGCATACAGCATTTCAAAGTCGCTGGCTATGGCTATTGCACGCCGCGAAAGTTCGTTTAGAAGCGATGCTATCTCTTCGGTGGGAGCGGCAGGACTCATGCAGCTTATGCCGGGAACAGCGCGTTATGTAGCAAAAGAGAAAGTAAGTCGTAACACACTTTTTCAGGTAGACGATAACGTTGAATACGGCGTGCAGTACCTGCGTTATTTAATGGACAAGTTAAACAATAACCCTGTGCTGGTGTCCGCATCTTATAACGCTGGTTGGCGCAAAGTGTTGGAATGGTTACCTGCTAATGAAGCGCTGCCCGTGGATATTTGGATTGAGAATATTCCCTACAAAGAAACCCGTGCTTACGTGAAGGCGGTGATGGCGTATCAGCATATTTACGACCAGCAGCTAGGTGGAAACGAGAATATCTTCCCTCAACTTACCCGCGATATGATCCCATCGGCAGATGCAGTAAGTACACATCCGGTAACAGGTACACTGCAACTAGCACCGCGATAGCTAAGGCGTATACGGGTACGCCTTTCATTACGTTATTATTTTACCAGTATGGGAAACTTAACGTATACAACAGCACAGCGGTCTGAGCCAGTATGCATGTCATGCTGGCCTCGTGATACACTAGTAGCTAACTAACGACTAAAAAGATAAGAGGGGCTATGTCGCAACATAAAGCAACCTACCAACAGCATATCGAAGAGCTTCAAGCTAGAACTCGCGAAGCACTACAGCGAGAAGGGCTAGACGGACTAGTTATTCACTCAGGGCAGGGCAAACGTCTTTTCTTGGACGATAATCACTACCCATTTAAGGTAAACCCGCAGTTCAAAGCATGGGTGCCTGTTATTGATAACCCTAACTGTTGGCTGGTGGTAAACGGTGTAGACAAGCCTACGCTTATTTTCTATCGCCCTGAAGATTTCTGGCACAAAGTGCCACCAGAGCCAAATGACTTTTGGACTGACAGCTTCGACATTAAACTACTTCAACAGGCCGATGCGGTAGAGAAATTTCTGCCTTACGATAAAAGCCGTTTTGCCTATGTAGGCGAATATATTGAAGTGGCAAAAGCGTTGGGTTTTGACAATGTAAATCCAGACCGCGTGTTGCACTATTTGCACTATCAACGTGCTTATAAAACCGACTATGAACTTGACTGCATGCGTGAAGCTAACAAGCTGGCGGTGGCAGGCCATAAGGCCGCTGAGCAAGCCTTCCGTGAAGGCAAAAGCGAATTTGATATCAATCTTGCCTATGCCGCAGCAAGCCGACAAGGTGACAACGACGTACCATATACCAGTATTGTGGCACTTAACGAGCATGCTTCAATTCTGCATTACATGCAGTGTGATACCGTAGCGCCAAAAGAATCACGTTCGTTTCTGATTGATGCGGGTGCAAATTATCATGGCTATGCGGCAGATATTACGCGTACTTACGCTCAAGAAGGTGTTCATAATTCAGCGATGTTCCGCGACCTCATTCAAGCGGTAGATAAGGTAACGCTGACCTTAGTCGATTCGTTAAAGCCGGGTGTAGCCTACACAGACATTCACTTGTTAGCCCACGATGGTATTGCGCAAATTCTTCACGATACCGGCATGGTGAATTTAACGCCACCTGAGATTGTGGAAATGGGCATTACACGCACGTTCTTCCCACATGGCATTGGCCATTTCTTGGGGCTGCAGGTACACGATGTGGGCGGATTGGTTAATGATGACAGAGGCACGCCTAAGCCTGCTCCTGATGATCACCCGTTCTTACGCTGCACGCGTATGGTAGAAGCGCGTCAAGTGTTCACTATTGAGCCGGGCCTGTACTTCATCGATAGTCTACTGCGCGACCTTAAAGCGACGCCTGCGTCTAAGTACATCAACTGGGATACCATTGATGTATACAAACCGTTTGGCGGCATTCGCATTGAAGACAACATTATTGTGCATCGCGATAAGAACGAGAACATGACCCGAGATTTGGACTTAAATTAATCGACTTTTTGTGTATAGCCAACACAACCCATCGTTATAAATGCAAAGAGCAGCCTTAAGCTGCTCTTTTTCATTACGCGCTTTTAAAATGTTCGTACTCCTTGTTGTGTCACCTTGATGTAGAACCACTATACCTGCGATAACACGTCGCGATTACGAACATTTTAACTCTCGCTGAGTGGGTAATTATCTATGCGGACTGGTATTATTTGTAAACCAATGGTGCTGTGTGTAGTAATCAATAGGAAGATGTACAAGCAATGATTAGAAAGGAGTCGTTATGCCACAAGGCGATATTGTAGGTTTATTAATAATGGCAACGGTGGCGGGTCTTGCTATGCCCGCAGGCGCTATTTTAGCGACTTATCAAAGCATTCAGCCTAAGTGGCTAGAAAAAGAGTTACGCCATGGTATTTTAGCGTTAGGAGCAGGAGCGCTAATTTCGGCGGTTGGCCTTGTACTTGTTCCTGAAGGCATAAAAGACGTATCGGTATTTGCGGCCATAATGTGCTTCGTGGGCGGTGCCTTAGCTTTTATGGCCCTTGATATTTACTTGGCGAAAAAGAAAACCGCTGGCAGTCAACTCGCCGCCATGCTTAGCGACTTCGTGCCTGAGTCTATCGCACTTGGTACTACGGCAGCGTTAGGCGGAGGTACCATGTTATTAGGCCTACTGATTGCAGTTCAAAACTTACCAGAAGGGTTTAATGCATATAAGGAAATGTTGCCAAAGAACAAGCAGCGCAGCACCAAACTCATTATTATCTTTGTATTAATGGCGCTACTTGGCCCCTTGTTTAGCTTGTTAGGCTTTTATTATCTAGCGCAGTTCCCCGTTGTAATGAGCGGTATAATGCTGTTTGCCGCAGGTGGAATACTTTATTCGGTGTTTCAGGATATTGCACCGCAAATTCGTATGGAAAACCATTGGCTTCCTCCGCTTGGCGGTATTCTTGGTTTTTTAGTGGGGATGATAGGTTTCATGCTCGAAGGCTAGCTTTTTAATAATTAGCTAGTTTTCGTAATTGGTAATTGCCAATAAAAAAGGCGTGTTGCTTACAACACGCCTTTTCATATCACTTATCGACAATTAGTTATCTATCGCTAGTTAGCTTGTACGCTCAATTGAAATATGTGCCAGCGCGATTAACGCCTCTTTATATTCAGAATCTTCAATAGCGTTTAAGCTGTTAATGGCCATTTGTACTTCTTTTTGCGCACATTCACGTGTGTAGTCCAAAGCACCGGTTTCTTCCATAATGCCTTGAATCCGCGTCAAGTGTGGTAGGCCATTGCTTTGTTCAATAGCTTCTTGAATAAGCGCTTTGTCGTCGTCATTTCTTGCGTGCCACATAGCGTAAAGTAATGGCAGAGTAGGCTTACCTTCAGCTAAGTCGTCGCCCGCATTCTTGCCCATTTCTTCGCTGTCAGCCATGTAGTCAAGTATATCGTCAGCTAGCTGAAAGGCTGTGCCTAGGTGCTTACCGTATTCTTGCATAGCGTGTTCAATGTGCTCATTTTGGTCGGTCAGCACAGCCGCTAACTGCGTAGCAGCTTCAAACAAACGCGCCGTTTTACCGTAAATAACATCAAAGTAACGAGCTTCTGTAGTGCTGGGATCGTTACAGTTCATCAGCTGTAACACTTCACCTTCAGCAATTTGGTTTGTGGCTTCAGACAGTATCTCCATAACGCGCATGCGTTTAAGGCTCACCATCATTTGGAAAGAACGGGTGTAAAGAAAGTCACCCACTAACACTGATGCCTGATTGCCAAAAATGGCATTGGCCGTTTCCCGCCCTCTGCGCATGGTCGATTCGTCAACCACATCGTCGTGCAACAGGGTAGCGGTATGAATAAATTCAACAATCGCCGCAAGGGTATGGTGATCGTTGCTGTCTATTCCCATAGCCCGCGCACTTAACACGGTAAGAAGTGGGCGTAATCGCTTGCCGCCACTGTTTACAATGTAAAAACCAAGCTGATTAATTAGGGCAACATCAGAGTCGACTTGTTGTTGAATCAGCTGGTTGACCGCCTGCATATCATCATTAGACAGGGCGCGGATTTGATCTATATCCATAGGCATGGCAATAAATACTTACTCTTACGTCTTGGGCAATTATTGGTGGCGATTGTACCTTAATCATCTGTACTATCCACCAAATTGTCTTAAAAAATGACGGCTTAACGCATTTACGTGTAATTCCTCAAATACGGTTAAACCAGATGTGAAAAAGGTGGGGCTGCATTCTTCATATAAATTCTGTTCCGTGTTTAGCGGTTTGCCGCATGTACGCCCCCTTAATCATGCGATCACATGCAATTATAGGTGCTCTCGATAATTTTTCCTGTTAAGTCGCTATTTTTTGACGTTTGTATGAAGAAAACGAAGTGTTTAAGAGCAACTTTTTTTGTGATTTAGGGGAGTAGCGTTGCCCCAAGTCACAGAAACAAAGTGCGGAAGTAGGAATAATAAAAACGATCCAATTTGCGGGATCCAACAACTCGATCGCAGTCTGATCGCAATTCATATTTGAGGATCGTTTGCCGATCTCGCTCGCGTGATCTTGCGCCGTTTGGATCGCATTTTTATGTAATTTGACCTATCAATATTTCCATTTTGATTTAATACGACCTAAAAATTTTTACTGTTTTTTCAAAAAAATTTGTGAATTTTTAACGGTTTTTGGGCATTTGAAGCTGCATCAAATACGCAATTGGGGCATAATTCGCCCCATGTTGGAAAAATAATCTATTTTTCTGCGAATCGGGGTTGTGATTTACGGATGTTTCACGTACAATTCGCGCCCTGTTTTTTGAATTGAAGCGTCAGTGGACGCAGAGCGGAGTTAACTATGTACGCGGTTTTCCAAAGTGGCGGTAAACAACACCGTGTGGCCGAAGGCCAAACCGTTCGTCTTGAAAAAATCGAAGTAGCCCCAGGCGAAACGGTTGAATTTGACAAAGTTTTAATGGTAAGCAACGGTGACGACGTAAAAATCGGCACACCAATCGTTGCTGGTGGTAAGGTGACTGCTGAGGTTGTTACACACGGTCGTGGCGATAAAGTAAAAATCGTTAAGTTCCGTCGTCGTAAGCACTCTCGTAAGCAAGCGGGTCACCGTCAGTGGTTCACAGAAGTGAAAATCACTGGTATCAACGCATAATAGGAGCACGAACACATGGCACACAAAAAAGCTGGTGGTAGTACCAAAAACGGTCGTGATTCAGAAAGTAAACGCCTAGGTGTTAAGCGCTTTGGTGGTGAATCTGTTCTTGCTGGTAACATCATTGTTCGTCAACGTGGTACTCGTTTCCACGCTGGTGACAACATGGGTATCGGTAAAGACCACACGTTGTTTGCACTAAAAGACGGTAAAGTTCAGTTCGACGTTAAAGGACCGAAGAACCGTAAATTTGTAAGCATCGTAGCTGAGTAAGCGCGTAAGCTTCTCGCCGAACAGGCTTAGAAAAACCCCGCGCTTGCGGGGTTTTTTGTTTTGTGAAACCTTTCTTTCTTTTTCTGTTCTTAATTAATAGCGATTATATTCTGAAAATGAATTAGCGCTGAGCAAGGTTTTACTTCTCAATTTTTTAGAATGCTGAGTAGACTCAAAAGCGCCGATGCGCAATTTGGTGTAAACTTAGTATTCGCATTAAATAAGTTAATAACCCACGGCATTACAGCCCGGAGTGATAAATGAAATTTGTAGATGAAGCTGAAATTCGCGTTGAAGCCGGTGACGGCGGCAACGGTACAATTGGCTTTAGAAGGGAAAAATACGTACCTAAAGGTGGCCCAGACGGTGGCGACGGTGGTGACGGCGGCAGTGTATTTTTACAGGCCGATGAAAACCTAAATACATTGATCGATTATCGCTTTGAGCGCTTTCACCGTGCTGAGCGTGGCCAAAATGGTCAAGGCGGCAACTGTATTGGTAAGAAAGGTAAAGACCTCACCGTAATGGTGCCTGTTGGCACGCGTGCTACTGATAGCGATACTGGCGAAGTATTAGGTGACCTGACTCGTCATGGTCAAAAGCTTAAAGTGGCACAAGGTGGTTTTCACGGTTTAGGTAATGCCCGCTTTAAAAGCAGTACGAACCGTGCCCCACGTCAAAAGACCAATGGTACACCAGGTGAAATTCGTAACCTTAAGCTAGAGCTTATGCTTCTAGCCGATGTTGGCTTACTTGGTATGCCTAACGCAGGTAAATCAACCTTTATCCGCTCTGTATCAGCAGCTAAGCCTAAAGTGGCTGATTATCCGTTTACAACCCTTGTGCCTAACTTAGGGGTGGTTCGTCAAGATTCACAGCGAAGCTTCGTTGTTGCGGATATTCCTGGTTTGATAGAAGGTGCTGCCGATGGTGCTGGCCTAGGTATACGCTTCTTAAAACACTTAGAGCGCTGTCGTATCTTGCTTCACGTGGTAGATATTTTCCCTGTTGATGAAACGGATCCTGCCGAGCACGCAAAAGCGATCATTGAAGAGCTTGAAAAATACAGCCCTAAATTGGCAGAAAAGCCCCGTTGGTTAGTATTTAATAAAGTCGATTTACTACTTGAAGAAGAAGCTGAAGAACGCTGTCAGCACGTGATAGATGCGTTGGGTTGGGAAGGCCCAGTTTATCAAATCTCTGCGTTCCAAAAGATGAACCTAGATCCTTTGTGTAACGACATTATGGACTTCATTGAAACTCTTCCAGCTGAACTGGAAGAGGAAGAAGAGAAGAAAGAAGTAGAATTCAAGTGGGACACTTACCACAAGAATACACTTGAAGCTCATGATGAGTTTGAAGATGACCTAGATGACGACGACTGGGACGAAGACGACTACGACGTGGAAGTTGAGTATCGTCGTTGAGAAACAATCGCTGAGAAACAGTCGTTGAGAAACAATCGCTGAGTGACAGTCAATTGCGAAGCAATTACTGATAACCAGTGCTCTAAAGCAAATTAGAACAACAAAAAGCTCGCATCGTTGCAAAGACAACGTGCGAGCTTTTTTGTAAGTAACGCGGTTAGGCTAATGCACCCTCATCGTGCTGGCTTACTCACTGGTATGATAGATAACCTTTCCCAGCAATTGAGCGCGAGTAAACTTACCCATGGCCTCTTGGCTTACCGAGTGGGCCTTGTTATCGCCCGTTAAGGTAAACGTTCCGTCGGTGTTAACATGGTCTACCCTTTTGATAATTACGCCGTAAGTGCTGCTTTTAACAACCACGATTTGCCCGCTACGCAGCCACCTAAAAGGCCATCTCATTGCACAGACAAAGTCACCGTCGTTTAGAGAAGGCAACATGCTGCTCCCCGTGACCCGCATAATTTTAAACATTTATAGGTCGGGATAAACCACTTCTTCAGAAGGTGGATAGGGGCACGTTGCTTTTTTGGTTGCGACATCCTTGGTTGCCCAGAAACGCTCTGCAAATTCATTCACTAACGAAAGCAGCTCTTCAGCTTTTTCTCTGCTGACGTGTTGCTTACACCCGGAACCGGCCAGCATGATTTTATGTACCAGCTCGTTAGTATCTGGAAACTTCTCAAACTGAGGGGCTTTAAAGTAATCGCCCCATATTACCCTGACTTCTTGCTTTACTTTCTCTGCATGGGTTTCCTTTTCTGCTACTAAGCGGCTCATTTGCGCTTGATCTGCAAACGTAAGTGTCTCTTTTTCGGTCAATTCGTTAAGTAGGTCTACGAAGCGAATAACACTCAACGCAGCCAACTGCGCCGAAAACGGATCGTAAATTTTGCAAGGAATGTCGCAATGTGCGCTAACCGCAGGGAAGGGGCTAACGGCATGAAGTTTTGAGAGTAATTGATGAATCATAATTTGTACCCCCTTACTTTGCTGAGCGCTTTTTAGCGTTGAAGTATTTGTAAGCCGCAAAGCCACACGCAGCTGCACAGCCTACAAGAGACGCGTAAAACAGAGCATGCATAACACCGCTAGTCCAGTGTTCATGATCGTGTCCTGCATGAGCGAATGCGCCTGAACTAAATACAGCGGCGTATAGCATTAGAGCTGAGCGTTTAAGGTTAACTTTCATGAATTCTCCTAAAGCGTTAGTAAAAGTAAGGTGAAGTAGTTAGGCGCATAAGTATCGGTGCAACTACACGGCGAAGCGCAGTGGTACATTGCTGTTCACGATGTTGTTCGAGGCGCTGATGACAGTATGAGCTCTGTCGACAATGGCGTTTCGGTGGTGAGGCAGTTTCAGATGAAAGTATGTCTCTTCAAGCAAGCTTGTTAAGCCCATAATCTTAGCTGTCATTGCGCTGTTCTCACCGCCGTCTACCTCAAGCAGAATAACGGCGATATCAAACGCACAGCCAAGGTATGGAATTGCTTCACTGAACTGACCGCTTTGCATAAGCATTGTGCCTTGCATTTCATCGCGCGCCATTACGTGTAGGGCCTGTTCTGGGTTGTTGTAAACCCAATCTGCGTGTTTAGGGCATAGATAGTTTATTTGCATTGTCGCGACCTCCTGTATACACACTAGAACAGTTAAAATAATAATGCAAATGATAACTGTTTCTATTTGTTGGGTGTTAAAGCTATACCCTTTGAGCCAATACACATTTGGTCGCTGATATTGATATACTGCCGCGGTTCAACAATAAAAACGGCTTTATAGGTAATGAAATGAAGATAGCGATGATTGCTGCTATGGCGAAAAACAGAATTATAGGCGCAGATAATGATATGCCGTGGCACTTACCGGCTGATTTAAAACACTTTAAAGCGATCACCTTAGGCAAAGCCGTCATAATGGGCCGCAAAACCTATGAGTCAATCGGAAGGGCATTACCTGGCAGGCCAAACATTGTTATAACGAGTAATGCTGACTACAGCTTATCTGACGCGACGGTAGTAGATTCACCAGAGTCAGCGATTGAGGTAGCCAAAGCGCTAAGCGCAGAGAACAGCGACAACGATGAAATAATGATTATCGGTGGCGGTACTATTTACCAAACGTTCTTAGATAGCGCTGACACTTTGTATCTCACACATATTGATTTGACTGTTGACGGAGATACACAGTTCCCAGACTATGAGGCGGCAGCAAGTTGGACGGAAGTATCACGTGATGAACATGACGCCGATGAGAAAAATCCTCACCCTTACACATTCGTCACTCTCGTTCGAAACTAACGGAGAGATTGGAACTAGGTCCAATTTAAAATAAAAAAATGCCAGTGTTGTGAAACTCAAAAATTGAGAGCTTCACAACACTGGCATTTTTATTTTTGCGTTGCGCGCAGATGCTACTTCATTTGGTCGAACAGGTTCTCTAATGAAAGACCCTGATGACCCAACATATCGCGAAGACGGCGAAGTGCTTCTACTTGAATTTGACGAACACGTTCACGTGTTAAGCCAATTTCGGCACCCACATCCTCAAGTGTTGAAGGTTCATATCCCATAAGACCGAAACGACGAGCAAGTACTTCGCGTTGCTTAGGGTTTAGTTCTTCAAGCCAGGTTACAATATTACTTTTGATATCTGAGTCTTGTAAGCTCTCTTCAGGGCTAAACTCTTTCTCGTCAGCAATAATGTCGAGGAGTGCTTTATCATTTTCTCCACCAATAGGTGTATCGACAGAGGTAATGCGCTCGTTTAAACGCAACATCTTAGTGACATCTTCCACAGGCTTATCAAGCGCTAGTGCAATTTCTTCTGCAGTTGGCTCATGATCAAGCTTTTGTGAAAGTTCACGAGAAGCACGTAAATAAACGTTTAGTTCTTTCACTACATGAATAGGCAAACGAATGGTGCGCGTTTGGTTCATGATAGCGCGTTCGATGGTTTGGCGTATCCACCATGTGGCGTATGTTGAAAAGCGGAATCCACGTTCAGGATCAAACTTCTCTACGGCACGAATTAGTCCTAAATTGCCTTCTTCGATTAAATCTAGAAGTGCCAACCCACGGTTGTTATAACGGCGAGCAATCTTAACAACAAGGCGAAGGTTGCTTACAATCATACGTTTACGAGAGGCTTCGCAGCCTTTCAGTGAGCGGCGCGCAAAATAAACTTCTTCTTCTGCGGTTAGCAGTGGTGAAAAACCAATCTCTCCTAGATAAAGCTGTGTGGCATCCAGGTTTTTAGGTTGGTCATCCTGACTGAAAATGGCGTCGTCATTTTCTAGTTCAGCGTCGTTAACTAAGGTTTCGTCAGCTTTCATATCAGCTGGCATATCGATGACTTCTAAGTCATCTTGCGGTTTTGATTCTAAGGCTTTATTTGACTTACCCATCATGAATCTCCTGCTACAAGGTTTACCTTATGACGTTTCTCCTTTGTCTTTTTTTATTGTTATTTATTTTTATTATTTTAATGCTGGCAGGTATTTCATAGGGTCTAATGATTTCCCTCTATACCTAACTTCAAAGTGAAGTTTTACCGAATTTGTTCCGCTGTCACCCATGGTTGCAATTTGCTGCCCTGCCGACACCCATTCTCGTTCTTTGACTAAAATAGTGTCGTTGTAGGCATAGGCACTTAGAAAGGTATCTGTATGCTTAATGATAACCAGATTACCGTAACCTCTTAGTGCGCTACCTGAGTAAACAACTTTTCCATCTGCTGCCGCTACGACTTTACTGCCTTTAGCACCAGCGATATCAATACCTTTGTTGCCTGACTCTGACTTACTGAAGGTTCCAACTACCTTACCTTCTGCAGGCCACACCCACTCTTGTACTTTGTCTGGAAAACTCGTCGGTGTTTGTTTTTTGACGCTTTGTGACGGCTTCTTGACAGTTGTAACATTTTGTGGCTTAACAACTTTTTCACTTTCACGATACGCCTGTGGTTGTGGGCGGTCAACCAAACTTTTGTCTACATTTGATGTGGTCGGAGCTGTTGACTGATTGGTCTTGGACTTAGGTATAACGGGGGCTGTAGCCACATTCGAAGGTGGCGTGACGTTTAAAACTTGACCAGGGAAAATGGTGTAAGGAGCTGATAATTGGTTGTATTTTGCTAAGTCGCGATAGTCATTTCCCGTGTACCATGCCACCGCATAGAGGGTGTCTCCCCGTTGAACTTTATAGGTTTTTTTTGTGTATTCTTCGCTTCCATCTGAAACTTGGCTATTTAATAAAACCACGGGAGCGGGTGCACTTCTTCCTGCACAGCCCCCGATGAGTACACAAATATATAACAAAATTCCTATGTGAAGGTGGGGCCTACGCATGTCATCGCAATAGTAAATAAGCGAATAATGCGAGGATGACTACTCCCCATCCAAGCACTTCTACATACTGCCTTAGCTTTTGCTCCATGGCTGCGCCCCCCCAGCGCATGAGTGCTGCGACCAAAAAGAAGCGTGCGCCTCGACCAACAGCAGATGCCAGTACAAATGGCAAGAAGGCCATTTGCAAGAAGCCAGCACTCACAGTGAAAATTTTATAAGGGATAGGTGAGAAACCAGCAAGAAAAACTACCCATACGCCGTAGTCTTTAAACCACTGCATTGCCGTGTCTATTTTGTGGGTATACCCCCAGCTCTCGATAAGCGGAGCCAGCCAAGCATCGAAAGCAAAGTAACCAAGCCAATAGCCAGCTATACCGCCCAAAATCGACGCGATGGTCGTAATAAAAGCGAACTGCCATGCTCTAGCAGGCTGAGACAGTGCCATTGGCGCAAGCATAACATCAGGTGGAATAGGGAAGAAAACCGACTCTGAGAAGCTTAACCCACCCAAATATTTGGTTGCGTGACGATGTCTCGCCCAGCGTAACGCCATGTCATAACATGGCTCAAAAAGCTTCACATTAGCTCTCCTGCTACAAGGGGAACAAATCGGACCGATTCAATGGTCGATGTTTTTAGTTCACCTTCAATCCTATCAATACACAGTAACGATTGTTGCTCGTTACCTACGGGAATAATCAACCGCCCGCCTTCTTTAAGCTGATCGCACAAATCCTGTGGAAGACTTGCAGCGGCGGCGGTGACAATAATGGCATCGTAAGGGCCCTTGGACGCCCAACCTTTCCAACCATCGCCGTGTTTCATTGCAATATTGTGAAGGTCGAGCTGATTCATTCGACGTTTCGCTTGGAACTGCAATGATTTAATACGTTCAACACTGAATACTTTGGCAAAAAGCTGCGCGAGTATAGCGGTCTGATAACCTGAACCCGTGCCTATTTCTAACACTTTCTCGGGTTTATTAGGGCTATCTAGCAGCAACTCTGTCATTTTCGCAACAATATAAGGCTGCGAAATGGTTTGGCCTTGACCTATTGGCAATGCCGTATTTTGATAGGCCTTATGTTTCAGCGCGTCGGGTAAAAAGCTCTCCCGCGGCGTACCAGCAATGGCGTTCAATACTGCTTGCGAACGTATTCCCTCGTTATAAAGCAGTTGTGCTAACGCGTCTCCTTTTCTAGAAGCTCTCATGATGTTGCGTACTTTCCTTTATTCTTATCCACAGCCACGCGAGGTTTAGTCTGTTGCGCGCCACGCTTTCTCAATACTCTTTACACCCTGTTAATTGGGGACAAGGTTTCCACGCACTCTCTAAGGACTGAGGTTGCAAAGCAGCCACTTGGAAGCGCAAACGAGATAGTAAATGTATCACCCTTACTCTGCCATTCAAGCTGTGAAGGCCAAATTTTTATCGCGCGACGCTCTTGTTCGAACCCGCACTGGCTTAAAAAGTCGATAACTTCACTATTTTGCTCTGCAACAGATTGCTCAAGTGCTAGTGTGTCAGCTTGCGTAACAAGTTCACCTTTACCCCACAGCGGTGCTGAAGGGCATACGTCTTTGGCATTAAAACGACGTTGTGCGTCTTGCTGCTGCTCAGAGCCGTCGGAACCTTCGTTGATGAAAAAGCTGTTAGAACCTGAAAGCACCAGCGCGTCGCCGTGAGTGACCTTGTCGAACATGTCTTTTTCTAAGCGTGCAGAAAGCATTTCATTAAATAGCCAGCTGCGCAGTGCAGAAAGCGCCATGGAACGTTTGTTGCGGTGTCTGATGGTTTCACCGTTTACCATTCGCTCGGCCATTACCAGGTTTCCACCGCGTTGCACTTCACCCATGTCATTTAAGCGCATTACGCCAAAGCGTTGTTCGCCGTAATAGTTCGGCACACCGTGCTTTTCAATTTCTTGAAGACGCTCTTCAATGGCCTCAGGATGCAGTACCTGGCGCAAGGTAATCGTAAAGTGATTGCCTTTAAGCTGACCCGTTCGCAACTTTTTATTGTGACGCATTTGCTTAAGCACTTTAACGCCTTCCAGTTCAAAGTTGCTGAAGTCGAAGTCAGGCTTACCCGGCGCATGAATACCAAACCACTGTTGCGTTACCGCGTATTTGTCTTTGCGACCAGCATAGGTAATTTGGCGTAATGGAAGGTTAACGAAACGGGCTAGCTGCTCAGCGACAAACGCGGTATTGGTGTTGGTTTTTTCAATAAATACAAACTGGTGCTCGCCTTCACCACAAGGGGTATAACCCAAATCCTCGACAACTTGAAAATCGTCGGCTTGGAATTTAAAAATACCGGTGGATACAGGTTTTGCGAAATAGTACTGCCAGTGGTCAGTGTGTAAAGGCTTCATAATTTTTCCAGTAGAACAACGGCGTGAGAGGCAATGCCTTCTTTACGGCCTGTATAGCCTAGCTTTTCAGTGGTCGTTGCTTTTACGTTGATGTCGTCAAGCGATACGTTGCAGTCTTGGGCAATAATCTCACGCATAGCAGTAATATGCGGCGCCATCTTAGGTGCTTGCGCCACAATGGTCATATCTGCATTACTTAAGCGGTAACCTTTCTCCCTTACTACATTGACAACGTGACGCAGCAGCACGCGGCTGTCTGCACCCGCGTATGCGTCGTCTGTGTCAGGGAAGTGCTTGCCAATATCACCGAGTGCTGCTGCACCTAGCATTGCATCACACAGTGCGTGTAGTAATACATCGCCATCTGAGTGAGCTAACAGTCCTTGCTCATAGTCGATACTGACGCCACCTATTGTGATGGGGCCTTCACCGCCAAACTTGTGTACATCAAATCCGTGTCCAATTCGCATTATGATTGTGCCTTTTGATTTTTTGCGCTGTGGCTTTGAGCTCTGTAGTTTTGAGCGTTCTGGCCTTGCGCGCTTAATTTTTGCTTAAGATAAAATTCTGCTAAAGGAAGATCGGCCGGATGCGTTATTTTTATATTTGCCGGACTTCCGCTTACCATGGCAACTTTGTAGCCTTCAAGCTCCATGGCAGAGGCTTCGTCTGTGATATTCGCGCCCTGTGATAAACCATTTTGAAGCGCGCGTTTTAGCAATGTTGCTGGAAAAAGTTGAGGCGTTAAAGCGTGCCAAAGACCGTCCCGGTCTTCAGTGTGAGAAATAACATTTGTTGAAGGTCTGACCCGCTTCATGGTGTCACGAACAGGGGTAGCTAGAATACCGCCAGAAACGTTATCACTGCTCATTAATTCGAGCAGTGCGGAAATATCGCTCTCTTCTATACAAGGCCTCGCGGCATCGTGAACCAGTGCCCAATCGTTCTCGCCAAGTGACATAAGCCCGTTCAATACACTATCAGCGCGTTCCTTTCCGCCATCTACAACGCGAATGGGTTTTTCACGTAACCGATATTGATCAAAATACGCGTCACCTGGGCTTATCGCTACGATCACGTCATCGATTAACGGATGCTGTAGCAGCGCGTCAATAGTGTGTTCAAGAATGGTTTTACCATTTAAGGTGAGGTATTGCTTTGGGCGGTCAGCCTGCATTCGGCTGCCAACTCCGGCTGCGGGGATAACCGCAACAACGCGGGGCGATGTCATTTTCTTCACTTAGAATCTGCGGGCAAAATACGGTAGAAGGTTTCTCCCTTTTTGATCAGACCGAGTTCATTTCGGGCTCTTTCTTCAATGGCTTCTAGACCAATTTTTAAATCGCTAATATCAGCTTTAAGTAGGGCATTGCGCTGAGCGAGGTTGGCATTTTGAAGGGCTTGAGAGTGAACTTCTTGTTTTCGGTTGAAGTAATCGGGAATACTATTTTTTCCAAACCATAGCCTGTATTGCAATAGACCAAGCAGTACTATCAATACAATGGGAAGCCATTTACCTTGCAACACAGATTCACCTGACAATGTGGTTAAGCGGAAAAAAGCAGAGGCTCTTCGCCTCTGCTGTGTCTTATTATGCCGCGAAGCAGCGTCGAGTCAAAGGCGCATTATTCACCTTGGCCCAATTTTCCCTTCAATTTATCAAACAGCTTACTTTTTTGCTGCTCAACAACGTTGTTAAGTTGAGCTTGAAGCAGCTCCTGAAGGGCGGCACTGTCGCCTTGGGCTGCGCTAAGCATACTGTTTACGTCAACAAGCTCGCCTGATAGCAATGATTGTTCGTTACTTATCATGCTGTTGAGTTTGTTGTTTAATTCATCCAGCTTGTCTTTTTGGCTGGCAGTAAGCTGTGAAAGCGCCGCTTTAGCCAGCTTATTATCCAGATCAGACTTAATGTTAAAGCCAGGGTCTGAAAGCGTGCCGTCTAGCAGCATCGTCATGTTTAAACTGGTTAACGTTTGCAGTGCCTGCGCAATAGCACTGGTGATATCACTGGTGCCAGTTGCTTCCATAACGAGCTGCTGAAGGTCAACTTCGCCCGTACCGGTAAGCATGTTATCTGTGACTTTCATCGATCCATTGGTTTTCATCAGCGCTGATTTAAGCACCGCATTTAGTGTTTCATTACCGCTAAATGAAATGTCAGACATATTTACGCCAGCTAGCTGCCAGACTTGACTGGCATCAACACCGTCGCCGTCAATCCAGAATTCACCGCTGGAAGTAAACGACTTTAGTAACTCGCCCGCTGCTTCAATAGTAAAGGTGGTGGGGTTACCGAATACTTCGTGAACGTTTGTAATGTTGTTCCATTTGCTGGTGATAGATTCATTTTGCCAAAGCACTGATACATTGGCTTCTTTCACCAAAATCGACGGCACTTCAGTCGGTGCTTCACTTTTTTCTTCACCTTGAATGAGCGGCATAACAATTTGCATTGCTGACATAAGGTACTCAGTGTATTCCGCCGCTTTGTCGCCAAACACAAAGTAAGTGACTTGAGAAAGTGCCGCTTGGTCACCTGCAATTACCCCTTTCAGCAACGCGTAATCTTCTTGTGGCGCTTTCTTAAGTGCTTCAACACTTTCACTAAGGGCTTGTTTGGCAACGCTCGCTTTTTCCGTGAAATTGCTAATAAGCGCGCGGTCTGCCTGCATTTCTTCTTTCAACTTATCAAAAGAAGACTTTGCCTGTACCAAGGCTTGAGGGTCTTTGTAGTTCGTTTCTTTAAGCTGGGCTACCTGCGTTTTGTAGTACTCAATGCGCGACTTATCAGGTAAAGATTCATAGTCGTCTTTCAAACCTTTTCCATAGGTTTCGTAGGCAGACTTTGCATTTTCAATGGCAGCAGTGGTTTTTAGTGGATTGCGGGCGAGAAGTTCGTCAACCGTAGGCACGGCTTCTTTGGCTTTTGCTTTAATTTCGTCAAATGACAGTGAACGTTCTGGAACGCGATACACTTCACCTTCAGACTCGCGCTGTGTATCGAACTGCACTTTCAGTAAATCAAGATTGTTTACGATAACTTGATCATCTAACAGTGGCTTTAGCTCAACGTCTGCATGAGCTTCGCCTACAAAAACTTGGTTGTGAGTAGGCTTTGTGGGGTTGGTGAGTGCAATACCTTTCAGCGTAACAGTTGTTGGAAAAAGAGAGTGGTCGAACTCGTCGATATTCACTTCTGCTCCATAGGATTCGCCCAGCTTGGACTCAAGAATAGATTTGATGATGGTATTGGCGAACAGGAAATACACCAAAAATAGCAACACGAAAAAACCGACAACCCATAAAAAAATAGGCTTACCCTTTGAACCACTGCTCATATTCAACTCCTTGATTTTTTGCGCGTCTGGCTTTTATTGCGCATAAGTCACTACTTTGGTGGCTAGTATATCGCTCAATAAAAAGTAATCGATTAACCGCCACTTATGGTGCCTCTGAGTGTAATGCACTCAGGTCTTTTCTTCCATACGCAGAAGGTAGGTGTATTGATTAAACCATGTGAGCTTTTAAACAACTTGACGTAAGAGAAGCAAAATTCGGCAAAGTTTACTTTTTTTAAAAGAAAATTACCGTGAGCTATGGAGTGGTAGCAGCAGTAAACGGAGCCTGCTTCTCAATGCTTTGCAGCAAAGCGCAGCAGGCTCGTTGAAATGTAAAATGCTTTAAAGCTTAAAGCGGTTCGCAATGTCCATTATTGCTATACAGCTTGCGCGTAACGCTTGGCTCGCAGCTGCTAATTCATCTGCCGTTCTCAAGCTACTATCAGCAGCACCTGACAGTGCATTGATGCGCATATTCGCTTCGGTAGCGGCTTCCGCTTGCTGCTCGGTAGCCCGCGCTATTTCGCTACTCATATCTGCAATTTCAGTCATTAAGCGATCAGCTTCTTGCAGATTTTGATTCGCCTGTATAGCGTTGTCTACCGTTTTGGTTGACGCTGACTGGCTTACTTTTACTGCATCTACTGCGCTTTTGGCATTACTTTGCAGCTTTTCTATCATCGCTTGAATTTCATCGGTACTTTGTCCGGTTCGACTTGCCAGTGTACGCACTTCATCAGCTACGACGGCGAAACCTCGTCCTTGCTCGCCAGCTCGCGCTGCTTCTATAGCAGCGTTAAGCGCCAGTAAGTTAGTTTGTTCGGCAATGCCGCGGATTACATCAAGTACAGCACCAATGCTTTCAGTCTGCGCAGCAAGTTCGGTAACCGCGCTACTTACGCTTTCAATATCAGAGGTAAGAGAGCGTATATCGTTTACGGTACTATCCACAACCGAGGCGCCGTTTTGCACGTTACCCCGCGCGCTGCTGGTACTTTTTTCTGCAGAATCTGCGTTATTGCTAACCTCATTTATCTGCGTTGTCATCTCTTCCATGGCAGCGGCAACTTGAAGCATATTTTCATTTTGCGTCTGTGCCTGAGCGTTACTATTTTTACTTGATGTTTCTACAAGTTCTGCTTGCTGGGTCAGTGAATTAATATTCTCACGGATCCCCAACAGAGAATGGCGCATTTTTTCGGTATATTCATTAAAGTAGCGTGCCAAACGCGTTACTTCATCTTGGCCAGTTTCAGGCAACGAGCGGGTAAGATCACCTTCTCCTTGTGAGATATCCTTCATTCGCTCACTTACTTCTTGAACCGGTTTCACTATGCTGCCGCCAATCACATAAACAAGCACCACAACTAGCACTATGCTAACCAGACAAAACACCGCAATCACATTGCGAAGATGAGCAAATTCTTTTTCAAGATTGGTAAGGTAGATACCAGAGCCCACTGTCCATCCCCACGGCTTGAACTCTTTAACGTAGGAAATTTTGTCGGTAGGTGACTCTTCACCGGGAAGCGGCCATACATAATCGACAAAACCTTCACCTTTCGATTTCACTTTTTGCGCCATTTCTATAAAGAAGGCTTTGCCGTTCCCGTCTTTAAAGGTTCGTAAATCTTGACCGTCAAGGGCGGGCTTGATGGGGTGCATAACCATAGATGGCGTTTGGTCTTGGATCCAAAAGTAGTTGCTGCCGTCGTATCGTAGCGCTTTGACGGCCTCTAACGCCTGTTGCTTAGCGGTTGCCTCGTCTACGTCGGTACGCGCCGCGAAGCTACTGAGCATGGTATGAACCACCTCGACCAGGTGCTGATTTTCATCATAAGACTTTTGCTTTAATGCTTCGTAGTGCCTGTTTAAAACAACGGCAGTAAGAAGTACAAATAACAGCGTAATTAGGGCAACGATAATGCCCAAACGTTGAATTAAACTGAATTTTCTTAACCACATCGGCAAATACCTATCTATTTGTATTTTTGTTTTTTTAAAGTGTAGACGGTTTTTTATTAACCGCTTTTTATTACGATTAAAAATACACCATATATAGACGAGCTTTACTACGACTTTAGAAGCAAATCGCTCACCGCTTTTGTACTAAAAAATAATGCGGTATCAACAGGCTAAAAAATGTCATCTAACGCACTGAATACGTAGCTTGACAGAGAATCAAAAAAACTTTGCTGGTAGGGGCTTGGCAGGGCG
>Ga0208704_100100_pt1 | contig 24534 bp, 20 predicted proteins | sample DeeseametaMP0144_FD_184221 | JGI IMG/M metagenome (GOLD analysis project Ga0208704, IMG submission 184221) | Marine microbial communities from the Deep Atlantic Ocean - MP0144 (SPAdes) | ecosystem: Environmental > Aquatic > Marine > Oceanic | place: West of Cape Verde, Atlantic Ocean | collected...
TTATTGATAATGGGCATGATGTGAATGTTGAAGGGTCATATTTAGCTGGAAAGTTGTGGAATCAATGGTTGATTGCAGGACAAATTCCAACCTATTGGGGACCTGGGCATGATGGTAGTCTAATCCGAGGGGATGCAAGTCGTCCAGTATACGGTTTTACAATGCAACGCGCTGAGCAAAAGGCATTTGAAACGAAATGGCTGTCTTGGATTGGCCCTTGGCAGTATCAAGTTTTTGCTGGCCGATTAGATGATTATGAGGCCGTGCCAAATACAAATCTCTTGGGAATGCGTTTAACAGCTCAACCTTTACCTTATCTTGAATTGGGTGCATCACGTACATTCCAAATAGATGGTCAAGGTCAACCTGATAGTTTCAAAGCCTATTGGAATGCTTTTATTGGTAAAGATAACGAATGTGATGATAGTGGGTGTACTGGAGAGGGGAATGCCTCAAACCAAATTGCAGGCCTAGATGCGCGTTTAAATCTACAACAATGGTTTAAAGTTCCATTGAGTTTGTATGGGCAGTTTGTCGGTGAAGATGAATCAGGTTTACTGCCATCTCGGAAAATGTATTTGGCAGGACTCGATTATTCCTCACAAGTGAAGAATATGCCGTTCCAGCTTTATACTGAATGGTCAGATACACGTACCAATGGTGATGTTTGGGGTTATTCATATAATCATCATAATTATACAGATGGTTACTACCAACATGGATTCCCTTTAGCTCACGCTATGGGCGGTGATGGTCAAATGTACAGTATGGGCGGAGATATTCGCGTTGACGCTATGAATCGTCTAAATGGTCGTATCTTGTTGGCAAAAGTAAATCAAGCTGCGCTGGAAATTAATCGTGCATTTCCACAAAAAGATGAAATCAAAGCTCTGGATTTAACGTGGACACATTATCTTCGTCCAAATACACCGTTGAAATTAAGTGGTTGGGTCAGTGACTCAGATGTGCATGGTAAAGACAGTGGTGTTTCACTGGGTGTGGAAATTCCTTTAGATCGCTCATTATTTTAATAAGCTTTTGGTTTTTATAGAGCCAATCGAGAATACAGCTGAAAATAAAACCATTCAACTTATCTTATAGGTTGAATGGTTTTTTATCAAAAGGCAGAACAATATTAACCTTGAATCAACTGCGTTAATTCATCCACATAATCTTGTATTGGTTGTGGATTTTGGTCTTTACGGCTTTCAATGTTGAGACGCAATAAAGGTTCAGTATTAGAAGCACGTACATTTAGACGCCATGCACCAAAATTAAGGCTGATACCATCCGTTTTATCAATCACAGGGTTTCGATCGGCAAAGTAATCAAAAATCTTTTGAATGGTGGCTTGGGCATCGGCAACTTTAAAATTGATCTCACCAGAGCAAGGGAACTTTTCAATCATGTCTTCAACCAGTGAAGATAGTGTTTGCTGAGTTTCTGAGAGTACAGAAATTGCCAGCAACCAAGGAATCATGCCACTATCGCAGTAAGCGAAATCACGGAAATAGTGGTGAGCAGACATTTCTCCACCATATACAGCATTATGTTCGCGCATGACCTGTTTAATAAATGCATGTCCTGACTTAGACTCCACAGTTTCACCTTTGTACTGTTCAGCGATATCCAAGGTATTCCATACTAGACGCGGATCGTGCACAATTTTTTCGCCTGACTGTTTTAGCAGGAAGGCCTGAGCCAATAGGCCGACAATGTAATAGCCTTCGATAAATTGCCCCTTTTCATCGAATAAGAAACAGCGGTCAAAGTCGCCGTCCCAGGCAAGGCCCATGTCTGCGCCGTGCTCCAAAACTGCATTGCGAGTGCTATCACGGTTTTCGACTAGCAATGGATTAGGAATACCGTTCGGAAAAGTACCATCCGCTTCATGATGTATTTTAATAAATTTAATAGGAACATTCAGTGTTTTGAACTTTCCTTCAATTGCATCAATAACATGCCCAGCAGCGCCATTACCAGCATTGACTACTAGCTTCAACGGAATAATTTTTGCTGGATCAATATAGGTCATCAAATGTTCGATGAATTCAGGCAGGATATTGTATTTTTCAGTTGAACCTTTCACCGCAGTTTTAGTAAATTCACCAGATTCTGCCAATGCTTGAATTTCTTTTAAGCCTGTATCTGCACTAATCGGACGTGCATTTTCACGCACCAATTTCATGCCGTTGTAGTCCATTGGATTGTGGCTCGCAGTAATTTCGATACCACCTTGTACATCGAGATGGAAGGCACCGAAATAGACTTCTTCTGTTCCCGTCATGCCTAAATCTAAAACATTAACACCCGCATCATTCAGACCTTTGATGGTGGCTTGCTTTAAATCTTCACTGCTGAGGCGAATGTCGCAGCCCACAACCACAGTTTTAGGTTGATAAATTTGCCCATAGGCACGGCCAATTTTATAAGCGATCTCTACGTTAAGTTCTGTACCGAGTTTGCCACGGATGTCATAAGCTTTAAAACAAGTAAGTTGTGTCATCTAAATTCTCGAAATAATTCCTGCGAAGTAAGGAAGGTATAATTATAGAAGGAAAATCGCTTCTATATGCCAAGATAATGTTTAACCTCTATATTGATTTTACCTTTGCTAAGATTCGTTGAGCCCAGTCAGCGTAATAATTTACATCTTCTAGTTGTTTCTGTTTAGAAGGATGATTAATTGTAGTAAAGGCAGTAATACCTCTTATCTCAGATAGAAACTTTTTAGGCCAACTGAGTGATTGAGAAAGTATCGAATTGTTTAATATATCCAAATCTGTCTCAATTAATCGTTGAGTTTTTTCTTCATATGGGAGTAATAAGGTAGAGATATTTTTTTTACCATCTGAAGTATCAATTTCACACAAATAAAATTGATGATTATTTTCTATATTTAAAATTTTATAGACATAAAAGTAGCGTAATTGATTGTTTGCAAACTTATGCCCTCTGAAACGTTTATATATTTTAAAAGGTGAGTTCTTGATTTCTTTGGTTTTATATCCCTTTTCTTCAATTTTCTCCAATAGTTTAATCAAGTCTTTATAAGTGACTCGCTCTAGTTGAATTTCTGATTCTGTTGTAAATCCAGACACTGTACCCTCTATATCTCCTTCTCCACCAGCAAATCCTTCTTCTTGATTTTGATCTTTATCCATTTGCTTTTGTCTTTTACGTACTACAGTTTTAGCAGGAGGTGTCTCTAAAGAAATTTTTAATTCTTCAATTGTATAAATTTCTCCAGGTAGGTTTCTTAGCTTGGCCAGTAGTTTATCGATATCTGCCTCAGCATTTTTATTCAATTTCTCTTTAGGTTGACTCGCTGGTTTTGGTTTGTTTGAACCTTGCCCTTGAGCATTTTTGACCTGTTGTATGATTTTTTTTGAAGTGAAATGAAATTGAATAGGGCGGTTGATAGCTGTATCAAGATTTTTGAAAGATGTAATGCGCTCAATTCTGTAAATACCTGTTTCTTTATCATAAATTCCATCTACTGTTAGATCAATATTTTTAAGATCAGGCACTTCCATGTCAAAATTAAAACTTTTAGCGCCTTTTTGATCAATAATTGTTTTCTGATAAATACTAAGGAAGGCTTTTTTTAAATCAGGCTGTAATAAAATTAAAGCGAGCTTCTTCAAAAAATGAGGATCAGAGACATCTGCGTTCATAATTTTTTTGTTTTTTGCTATATTAATATGAATAGCCTTTTCATCATTTCTATCCACTAAAACATCGGTTGAATAATTTTCTGCAAAAAGTGCCGCCCGAATTAAATAAGGATGAGAGAAAAATAAATCGCGGGCCAAGATAAGCTTAGGTATTTGAATAGTAATATTTTTCTTTAAAACTGTTGAGTAGTAATTAAATTCAAAACATATCCGGCCTTCATGTATTTTTTGATCCTCACCCTCCGGTAAAATAATAGTTCTAAATGTTGTGAAATTTACATGTTCAAGTGTGTGAGTGAATAATTTTGTAGGAGAGGCATCAATTTGGGTTCTATAGCGGTATAGAAGAACACTCTCAATCGGTAATTTAAGTTGAATAGGACGGTTAATAATAGGGTTAAACAAATGAGTATCAATATCAAACCGAGTTTGACCGCGTCGACTAATTTTTGTCGCAGTATAGTAAATCATCTCTTTTGGTAAAAAGTCGGTTGAACAATCACTCATTTTTTATTTCTTCCCAAATATTATTAAAAAATCGACGTGCTTCTGGCGTTAATCGCTGCTCACTTAATCCTGATACACGTAAAAAAACACTCGGTGGATAGTATTTATTCTCAGTTTGTTGACGAATATATGTTCGTGTCAGACGACGTATTTGATAACAATCCACCGACTCAGCGTAGCGCTCCAAAAATGCTTTGGTCAACGGCAGAAAATGCCAGTTTTTTTCAATTAGGCTGACATGCCCAAGTTGTTTAATTAAAAACTTTTTGGTCCATTGTTGGGAGTCTAAGTCTTCTAATAATTCATCACGTATTTTAATCAATTGTTTCATAAACTGACAATCCCGAATACTCCAATCGACACGTGGTTTGGGTAGAGAGAGTGGTGTCATGATAGCGGTTTGATTGATTTGTAACAGCCAATCTTTATGATTGCGATATAAACGTGCGTACAGTGCACCATCATGTTTACGAGCTAGTTTGACTGACATATCCTGAATCAATTGTATCCATTTCAGTTGATCATCTGACAGGACTTGGTAAGTCTTGTGTTTTACAGTGACAGGAATGGCTTGTTCCTCTATACCTACTGTCGCTAGATCCAAATACTGTTGGTATGTATAAATAGGACTTTGTTCGGGAACAAGTGCCTTTAATACGATGAGATGCTCAAGATAAGAAAATGCTTTACGATGTTTTCTACAGATATTCTTGAGCCAGCAGTTCTCAGAGCTCAGATCACCTAATTGATAATATTGAAGAAAACTTTCGCCCCAATAATCGACAACAAGCTGACGGACTTTTTCGTAATTGATATTTTTTTGACCTGACAGTAAGCCTCTGTCTTTCAATAGATTGAAGTAGGCATTTGATAAAATCGATACATCTTGTACTGCAATATGGCTTGATTGAATAAGTAGATCCTCGATTATTTTTGCTAACTCTAGATGACGCTTTAAGTCTTGTGAATTAATAAAAAGTTGTGAGGAGTCAATAAGGACATTTAAATGAGCATTATAAAATCTTCGGTCTAGCCCATTGCAAGGAACAGCGCTGACAAAAAGGGCAGATTCATGCTTTATACAATATTCATATCCTGTAATCTGCCAGCTACGTTTCCAATACACTTCACCATATTGTTCCATCTGTTCTTGCCAACAATGCGGACAGAACCGAAAAAAATTCACAGCTTTGATCCGCGACGCATTTTTTCCCAACTTGGTATGTAATGATTGATACTGTTCACCCTGCAATACATGTACAGCATAACGCATCACTGTATCAGGTTGAAACGGTTGATAAATTGGCAATAAGGTGTGCTGGTTGATTAAATGGAGTGCATCATAGCAATCGGGTAGATAACTGGCCAATTTGTCTATGTAAGACGGTAAATCGTAAGTTGGCGTCAAATTTCTATTATTGAATAATTCTTCAGTAAGGTATTTGGGACTTAAAATTCCATTGTGAATAGCATAACGTGCAATCACACTGTAAATTAACTCATCTGGATATGGTATTGGAAAATTTGAAATCATAATACGCTTACTCTCTATTTTTTGTTTAATGCAACACAGGAGAGGTGGGATCAAACAAATAGTGAGATGATTTTAATAGCTCATAAACATCGACTTCCTTTTCTTGTGCTTGACTGAAAAAATTCCGTAAGTCATTGGCTTCAGTGCTCTTCCATTCTTCTGCTTTCATGACTTTGCGTGATGTTCTTGGTTTTCTTACCGAAGTTGTGGTCTGAGGCTGGTCCAATTTATCTTTTGCTACAGAGCTGTCTAATACTTCCAGAATATGTTGGAGTAGTACCTGTAAGTTCTCGTTTGGATATTTTTTTAATGCAGAAGTGACATGCAGATCAATTGTAGCAGCGGGGTGACCTAAGGCCGTTAGCATACCTATCAGTGTGGAATAATGTGGTCCTAGATCTTTACACTGTATTTCCGTTTTTAATGCAGCTTTGAAACGGTGTTGTTCAACATATTCCTCAATTTGAACTTGAGGGATCGTTAAGTCAGAATATCGTGCAATACGTGTGGGGTTGCCTGAGCGGAGTGCATCCAAAATATCGTGGACTGGCTGTAATTGTTCTTCGTAGACTTTTTTAAAAAGTTCAGATGTAATTTTTTCCAGACCAATGGTGATTGCATGAATCTGCACCAAGCAGAACAGTTTAACCACTAAATCTGGAATGCCCTGCGTATAATAATACCAAGTGTTTCTTAATTCATCGGTCAGTTCAGCTGGTTGTTGAACCCATTGATATTGCCACAGCTTGTTGGTGAAAGCATACCATTCAGAAATGATCATTTGATCAGGGGTGCTAGGATCGGGAGTGGGTGCTTCATTGCGCATAGGTTCCCAGATTAAAGAGCCTAATCCTGCACTGCGTCTAGCTGATCTTAAATCTTCTTGCAGAATTTCATTGGCTTTGGGTGTCCCAATCATCACAATTGGAATGGATGCCACATTCACAAGGGTGACAAAGAAATTAAGAATGATTTCAGCCCCGCCAGATTTTTTTGTATTCAAATGCTGGATTTCATCAATGATTAAAAGTCCAATAGAATAATTATTTGCGATAATTTTCATCTGCTGCAGCATAGCATTCACATTTAAGCGACTTCTGGTGAAACGATGCTCGAAGTTTGTATCTCCTAATGCTAAATCTACTGCTCTAAAAAAGTTTGAGCATAAGTTTTTTAAAGAGCTGTCATGCGGACAATCAATTTTAAGGTAAACAATTTGTTTTAATCCCAGCTCTCTATGTTCAATCACTTGCGGGTAATAACGCAAAATTTTGTTCATTGTCGTTGTTTTACCACTTCCCGAACATCCTATAATTGACATGCTAGTTGCAGTCGACTCTGGAGGTGCATAGCGGTAAGAGCTTTCATTTGATGGTTCTAGTTGCTGAAAAGCAGCGTGTAAATGTCGATGTCTATCCCCATTAGTGATGTTTCTGCTCACGTAACCTTGCCGGATCATGATAGAAATTTTTTGTTCAAGGGATAGATGTTTAGTCAGTGGTTGAAAAAAATCATGAGGCAACTGAGCAATCAGATGGATTCTTTCTGGTTGGGGTAAGAAACGCTGTTCTGGAATAAATTTCAGTTTCCCTCGTAGGTGTTTAATGACCGATTTTGTGTCAAGGATAGGCGGTAATTGAGTAATGAGAGGATTATCCCCATAGATATCTTCTATCGATGTGTTGACCGCGAGTTCATTATTATTCATTCTTCATCGTCCTCTTCAAATAATTGTCTCATTAAGTCTGGTTGACTGGTCAAATCCAGATTGCTGCTGTGAGATGGGGGGGCTGGAGGATTGTCTTGGTTGGGATGGATAGTCCGGATAGAATTGACGGACCTATTTTGGAGATGTTCCTCACGTTCCACCTGAATTGCTTCTTGTTTGTTCTGACGAATATCCCGAGTACGTTGTGCTTTAGAAAGTTGGTGAACTCCTGCTTGAGCCTGCCGGCTCTGTGCTGTGTGGATGATTTTGTCAGTAAAATCCTGCAATTCACTGATGGCTACGGACTTTAGTTGTGAATGCTGTTTTTCAACAGTTTTGATTGCTTTTTGAATTTGTTCAGCTTCCCACCAGGTCAGATGCTGATATTGACGTGAGGCATCACTTAAGTGCGCTTCCCAGTATTCCAACTTATTTTCATCAAAGAAAACATAAATGGTATTTACTGAGTATGGGTCAAAACCAATCCGCAACTTTTTCGGGCGGGATTTAGTCGTGTTACGAATAAACCAGCCTTGTTGATGCATTTCCAGACATTGATAGAGTAAGCCTTTGACTTTAAGTCCCTTGTCACTTAAGGAGGCGTCGGTCCTAGGTAACAAGCCAACATATAGTGATTTGTTATCCACTTGTCTTAACATCCCAGTACGGTGCTGTAGACCCCACTGCCAGAGCTTAAGGGGGATAGAAGGCAGGTCAGTCGGCATACCGGCACTACGATCATATTTCGTCAAAATATCAAAATTATTGCGTAACAAGACGCAGCTTAATATGATTTTTCTGAACTCTTCCAAAGTTAGACAAGCTTCTAGTCGATAATCATGTCCGCCTTTCTTTTTTTCCTTGAATCCAGAAACAACACCAATATTCTCGTAGGATTTAAAGCGTGACTGAATGATTCCAAAAGCCCTCTCCACTATACCTTTGGCATCGCTTCGATACGGTGGCGCATTTTCAATACGAACAGAAAAGTTTTTTTCAAGAAGTTCAATTTGATAGCCAATTAGTTCACCGCGGTCTGCAAGTATGGCACCAGGTAAACCATAAATCGGCCAGTCTTCCGGTTGTATTTGTAAGCCATAACTCTGACAGAATGTCACTTTATCTTGGATTGCAACGCTGAGGCATTGTATGGCTGTATTAAAGGAACTGTTTTCCATACCGACATAAAGCCCAGTAATCATCCGGCTGAATACATCGATAACAATATATACGGTAGGTCGGCCAATAATCTGTGATGGATCCCGTGATGATACAAGGTAAATATCAGCAACCGTTGAATCTATCTCATAACGTGCGCCAGGGCCATTTGCTTGCTTGGTTGCTGTTGAAGTTAGAGGTTTGTGATCTTTCAGAGTTTTCTGATTCGTCAGAATTTCCTTGGAATTGTTCTTATTTCTATATCGCGTATTATAAAAATAATAGAATTGAGCATAGGTTGGAATATCTGAGGTTTGCACTTGATGAAAGTGCTTAGAAAATACACTTTTAAACCGAAGATAAGTTTCGTTAATGGATTGTTTTTTGACAGGAACTAAATACTCTTCGATGGCTTTCTTAAAATATAATTCAACCTGTTCAGTGACATTCTTACCTCCATTCGATTCATAGATGCGTGGTCTGCCAATTTTTTTATCACCTATAGCTCTTTTTTGACCTTTTCCACCTGAGTTTTCATAGTCCGGTACCAAAGCATTTATAGTTTGACCACGCTGCCAGTAGCGTCTTAGGAGTCGTAGAATTTTATTAATTGATACTTCTTTCTCTAGATGTATAGTTTTAATTTTTGCAGTCCTGATTTTTGTATTGATAAGAACTTGTTCATCATTAATTAAATCTTGAATAATTAAAAAGTTTTCATCTCTTTTTTTGAGTTGAATAGAATCTTCACTCAAGTTTAATCGTTTTAAGTATTCATAAGGATCTTGCGCTGGTATCAGGCTTTGATCATCTGAGAGAGTTTGAAGTTCCTTAGACAAAATGAGTTCAGGAAAAGCATTTTTATTATCAATCGCAATCCATACCGTATACTGCGGTAAGAATTTGAGTATTCGGTATTGTGTTGAATTCAAGATGTAAACTGAATTAATTAGTTGCATGGACTGTATTCTCATTCTGGAGCAAATTACTTGCATGAATATCAGAGAGTTTAAGCTCCAAGTACGAAATTTCTAGATTAAATTGAAGTATTCGCAGTGCAAATAATTTTCTAAACAATGCGAGCGTCGCTCCGATACCCATTTTTTGAGTTTGGTCAGAATGCTTACAAAATTGGATTAATGAGCTTTGAGGGTACTGGCTAATTTCTTCCATAAAATAAACTGCTTGATCAATCATGTGATTTGTTATTTCAAGGTCATTTTTTTCTACATACAGCCATTTAATGTTCTCTAGTACCGTAGCAGGAATGTCTTTTTCAGTAATAAGTTTGAACGGCGTATTGTGCTCTTCTTCCCAGTAACGACGTTTAATTTCTAATGACTCAATAACATGAGCTTTATTCAGATCCTTGCTGTAAAGAGTGTCAAGGGCTATAGAAAACTTACCAAAATCAACTAAAAAATCTGAAGATAGGGTAAAAGGTATATAGTCAACCGATACTTTTTTCATTCGGAAACGAGAACAGATGGAGTTAAGATCATAGATATCCAAAGGATAATGTTCGCGAATATCTGTAACGTTCTGATTCCAGTCAAGCAGTAAAAAGGTAGATAGCTCTAGATCAGAAAATAAGTGATGAAGACGTTGACTCACACGACCTTGTACTCTATGAGAGCGACCAATTGAACTGAAGTTTTGAACAGTTTTACAAGGTTTATAATCGCGTCCATGGCCCTGGCCATACCCTTCTGTTACTAGTTCTTCATAGTTTTTTATAATTTTTGCCATACAGAAGACCTGTGGATTTTGGTGGATAATTAATCATATCTGAATGGGGGTAATTTTGTATTTGGCAAAAACATACAAACTTAAATATATTTATATACAAACAAAATTTTATAATTTTTTATTTAATTATTCTTTTAATTCATTAACTTAATAATTAATCTGGTATTTTAGTACTCAATTAATGAGTTTAAAAAACGTTAATGATAGGCAAAAGTATTCAAATTACATCTTAGTAAACATCGTTGCATATTCTTATGTAAACCAACTGCATATTCATACTCAAACCCGACCATTCATTCTGGTTCATAGTAAAATGTTTATTTTCTATTCCAAATATTTTAGAACAAAATATGTAAATTTGGATCTTAAAGTACTACCTTAATCTGCTATAATTTGTACATCATTATGATGTACAAATTGGTGGAAAATATGGCTAACTTAGCAACAGAACGAATCAATGTTCGTTCAACCGTAGATGCAAAGATTGTAATTGAGCAAGCTGCGAATTTATTGGGTCTTAGTGTGAGTTCCTTTATGATCCAATCCTCATTTGAACGAGCAAAAGAATTACTTAAATCTAATCACGAGTTAAAAGTAAATAATGCTGATCGTGATATGTTAATGAATTTGCTTGAAAATCCGCGCCCTACAAATGATGAGATGAAAAATTTAATGAGTTTGTTGGATGAAAATTGAGGTTTTACAAGTCCATCATCAGAAAAAATCATTTAATTGTGGGCAAGATGATTTAAATAAGTTCATAAAACAATACGCATCCCAACATCAGAAATCAGGAACAAGTAAAACCTATGTTGCTATTGATGATGATGCACAGGTGAGGGGGTTTTATTGTCTATCAAGTACCTCTATAGGATTTGATGGGGTTGATGCCGTTCTCACTAAACGATTACCTCGTTATCCCTTACCTTGTGTGGTTGTGGGTCGCTTTGCCGTTGATCAAGCAGCACAGGGGCAAGGAGTTGGAAAAGTACTTTTAGCACATGCTCTTAAACAAGTTTCAAAAGTTGCTCAAATTATTGGTGTTAATTTTGTTGTAATACATGCTAAGGATCAAAAAGCTATGAAGTTTTATCAGCGGTTTGGCTTTATCTCATTAACATCAAATCCATTAACATTAATATATCCAGTGAATGAAATACCTCATTTTAAATAAGGTGGGCTGCTAGCTAGTAACAGGAATAGCTAATAGACTTATTCAGAGTTTGCACATAGTTCCTTATCCCTTATTTTGCTTTATGACCAAATACTGCGTCTAATTATGGTAATTTAATTAAGTTTGTTTTATTTTTGATCATAAGTTGTTGATATATATTATTCATTATTTTTCAATTTTAAAATTAAGTTTGTATTATAATTTGGTATCATTAATTTTAGATGAAATTAAGTTTGTATTAAGTATCGGGTTCTTCCACTTTAAAATACGAATTCTTGCTCAGAAAGGTGAAGCATACTTTAAATAAAAATGAAATGTTTTCAAGATGAGGTCAAAAAGGGATGCTTTTTGAATCTAGGGTGAGATTTTTATATATCTATATTGTTGAATATATTAGTAATAATTTTATATTTCTGGTGTGATTCTAATTTGAATTTATTTATATTAAAAACCCTGTAGACTTGGTGAAGAATCACTGGGTCTACAGGGTAGGGTTTCGTTCGTTTACTTCATTAATATCCAAACTTAAATAATTAAATCTAAACTTAATTATTTGATACAAACTTAATTATACGAACACAACAACATAAATACATTTATTTAAATAATTATTCTACAGTGACCGATTTAGCTAAGTTTCGAGGCTGATCGACATCCGTTCCTCGAAGGACCGCAACATGATAAGACAGCAGTTGTACAGGCACGCTATAAACAATTGGCGCCAGTATTGGGCTAATGCTTGGTACATAAACTACATGCTGACGGTCTTTGGCTTTAATGCCGCTATTTTCATCGGCAAAGACAAAAAGTTCACCACCACGGGCTTGAACCTCTTCCATATTGGATTTGAGTTTATCGAGCATGTCATCTTTTGGTGCGAGAATCACCACAGGCATGTCATTGTCTACTAAAGCGAGCGGACCATGTTTAAGTTCACCTGCGGCATAGCCTTCAGCATGGATATATGAAATCTCTTTGAGTTTCAACGCCCCTTCAAGTGCGATCGGGAAATTCGTGCCACGACCTAAGAATAAGCAGTGCTGCTTCTCTACGAAAAGTTCAGATAAACGTAAAATTTCAGGGTCATTACGTAAGGTATCTAAAATCACTTTAGGGGTATGCCAAAGTTCAGCCGTAATCTCAGCCACATGCTGTACAGAAATGCTCTTCTTAACTGTACCGATTTTTAGGACCAATAACATCAGTGCTGCAAGCTGCGTGGTAAACGCCTTGGTCGATGCTACACCAATCTCAGGACCCGCCAGTGTAAGCAAGCTATGATTGGTCTCACGTACCATAGACGATGTTGCGACATTACAAATAGTCATGGTGGTGATGTCAGCACCTTTTGCTGCAGCACGCTTTTGGGTATCACGCAGTGCGGCTAAAGTATCAGCGGTTTCACCAGACTGTGAAATGCAGACATAAAGCGTGTGATTGACAATGACAGGGCTGCGATAGCGGAATTCGCTCGCAATTTCTACTTGGCACGGTAGATCAATCAGTTGTTCAAACCAATATTTGGCAATCATGCCTGCATGGTAGCTGGTCCCGCAGGCAATAATTTGGATTTGCTGAATTTTTTGAAAATCAGCGACTGCATGGGCAAGAAAATCTTCACGCAGTGCATTACCATCTAGGGCTTGAGAAATGGTTTGTTGAATTGCTTCAGGTTGCTCATAAATTTCTTTGAGCATGTAATGCTTATATTCACCTTTAGATGCATTGCTGACGGCAGCATCTAATTCTTTGATTGGGCGCTCGACCCGTTGACCAGCGACAAAAACTTCAATGCTATTGCGGGTTAAACGAGCAATATCACCTTCTTCAAGGTAAATAAAACGATTGGTAATAGGTAGTAAAGCCAATTGATCTGAACTGATAAAGTTTTCGCCAATACCGACCCCAATGACCAAAGGTGAACCTTCACGCACGGTAATCAGTTCATCGGGATGGTCAGTATGTACAATACCTAGTGCATAAGCCCCTTTAAGCTGAGGCACGACTTGTTGCACAGCTTCCAGCAAGCTTGGAGTTGACTTTAAAGCATCCTTCACCAAGTGAGCGACCACTTCAGTATCGGTCTGTGAGGTAAATACATAGCCTAAAGCTTCAAGATCATCTTTAAGTTCTTGGTAGTTTTCAATAATGCCGTTATGGACTACAGCAACATCGCCTGAAATGTGCGGATGTGCATTATCTTCAGTGGGTTTACCATGGGTTGCCCAGCGGGTATGCGCAATACCCAGAGAACCGAGAATTTTGGATTGATTAACGGCTTCTTCTAAATTTGAAACTTTACCGACACGTCTTTCGCGTAAAACTTGACCTTGATTGACCAGCGCTAAACCCGCAGAGTCATAGCCACGATATTCAAGGCGCTTTAAACCTTCAATTAAAATATTGGTAATACTACGTTCTGCAACGCCACCGACAATACCGCACATAATTTAATCCTCTTATTTCTTCATCTTTTGTGGACGTTGATAGTTTTCTTTTTCAACTTGCTTAGAGCGTTCTACCGCTAAACTATTCTCTGCAACATCACGGGTAATGGTGGAGCCCGCACCGACGGTTGCCCCATTGCCAATCGTGACAGGTGCAACCAATGAGCTGTTGGAACCAATAAATGCAGCATCACCAATGATGGTTTTAAATTTATTTGCACCATCATAATTACAGGTAATGGTCCCAGCACCAATGTTCGAGCCTGCACCAATTTCAGCATCACCTAAATAGGTAAAGTGGTTGGCTTTTGAACCGAAGCCAATGCTGGTGTTTTTGACTTCAACGAAGTTACCAATATGCACTTCAGCCGCCAGTTTTGCACCTGGGCGTAAACGAGCAAAAGGACCAATCTGCGCATCTTCACCAACCATAGCATTATCAAAGATGCTATACGGCTGAACTTTTGTACCTGCTGCGATCTTGGTGTTTTTGATGATACAACCTGCACCAATTTCTACATGGTCGCCGAATTCACATTCGCCTTCAATAATCACATTGATGTCGATGCGTACGTCTTGCCCAACGGTTAAATTTCCACGAAGGTCAAAGCGACTAGGATCAATTAAATGCACACCTTGCTGCATGAGCTTTTTGGCTTGATCGGTTTGGAATTGGCGTTCTAATGCGGCGAGCTGAATACGATCATTCACTCCTTCAACTTCGAAGGCTTGTTCAGGCTCCACCGATGCGACTTGCATCCCATCAGCTAAGGCCATTGCTACAATATCAGTCAGGTAATATTCACCTTGCGCATTGTTATTGCTGAGTTTAGGTAACCATTCGTGCAATTTGGCATTGCTGACACAGTAAATACCTGTATTAATTTCTTTAATCTGGTGCTGCTCTGTGGTCGCATCCTTATGTTCAACAATCGCCTGAATCTGACCATTCTCACGCACAATACGCCCATAACCTGTTGCATCGGCTAAAGTTAAAGTCACTAGACCAATGCCTGTCTCGGCAGTTGCATTGAGTAATTTTTGTAGCGTGTTTTGAGAGATGCAAGGTACATCACCTGATAAAATCAGTGAGCTACCTTCCTTTGGAAGGACAGGGAGTGTCATTTGCACCGCATGACCTGTTCCGAGTTGCTCTGCTTGTTCCACCCATTCAATCTTTTCATGAGTAAATGTTTCTTGAACTCGTGCTCCGCCGTGCCCATAAATTGTAATAATATTGGCTGCATTTAATTTTTTTGCAGTGTCGATGACATGACCAAGTAAAGGACGTCCTGCAAGTGGTTGTAGTACTTTGGGTAAAGAAGAACGCATACGTGTTCCTTTACCTGCAGCAAGAATAATAACAGTCGTTGACATGTTCTAATCCTAAAAATGGCCTAAGCCACAGTGAAATAAAAATAAATCCAAATACAAAGTGCAGCCCAAAGTCCTGCAATCAGGTCGTCGAGCATAATACCAAAGCCACCTTCGACTTTTTGGTCAATGACACGAATCGGCCACGGTTTCCACACATCAAAAATACGAAATAAAATAAAACCCAGCAGCAGCCAGAGCCAATTCATTTGCCCTAAATACAGGACAGGCAAAAAGGTGATGGACTGGCCAGCAAACTCATCCCATACAATACGCCCATCATCATGGACGCCCATCACTTTGGCAGTATGCCCACAGATATAAATGCCAATTAGAGACATGAGGATGATGGCAATAATGGTGTTCGATAAGCCAATTGCAAGCCAAATCGGGACGAACAGCAGCGCGAAGGCAGAACCAAACGTTCCTGGTGCTTTGGGTGCTAGCCCTGAGCCAAACCCTACACCACAAAATACGATGAAACGGTCATACCAAGACATCTGACGAAAGAGGATAGGGGGCTTATGCAAAGTGTTGATATCCATTAAATTGCAAGGAATGGTCTAAGCCATTTTGTTGAAAACGCAGACCACTTTCGGCATCAATTTTTCCAATCACACTGATGCTGCTATGGTTTTGTTGTTGCAAAAGTTTTTCATAATTCTGCGGGCTTATTGTAAAGCATAACTCATAGTCATCGCCACCCGCCAAAGCATATTGCCATTGTTGTTCTCGTGTTAAATCTTGTAGCGTGGTGTTGATGGGCAATTGATCAAGCTGTAGGGTCGCGCCCACATGGGATGCTTTTAAGATATGACCGAGATCTTGTGCTAAGCCATCCGACACATCAATCATACTGTGCGCTAAGCCTTTGAGTGCTTGCCCCAGTTCACAGCGTGGTGTGGGGTAGTCCAAACGTTGTTGGAGAGAGTGGCCTAAGTGTTGCAGTGCGAAGGCGGCATCACCAACCGTACCACTGACACAAATCAAATCACCCACTTGAGCGGCAGAGCGAGTAACGGCTTGACCGATATCGACCCAGCCCAGTGCAGTCACGGAAATGGTGAGATGTGGGCTTTGGGTGGTGTCTCCACCAATTAAACTCACGCCAAATTGATCACAGCAATCATATAAACCCTGACTAAAACCTTTGAGCCAGTCATGATCAATTTGGGGTAAGCTCAAGGCCAATAAAATACTCTGAGGTTTCGCACCCATTGCGGCGATATCAGATAAATTGACCGCGACAGATTTCCAGCCAATCGCATGGGGGCTGGTATCAAGCGGAAAGTGACGTCCAGCAACCAAGGTATCGGCACAAATGACCAATTGTTGCTGTGGTGGTGGGGTGAGCAAGGCTGAGTCGTCACCGACGCCTAAATCGACAGAATGAGGACTCTTACGATTAAAATAGGTATCAATGATCGAAAACTCAGCCATACAACAAATCTACTACTGTGAGTTCGCTTGTTGCTTTTCTGCTGCACGTAAAGTTGTTGCTAAACGATCTAATACACCATTGATGTATTTATGGCTGTCTGCACCGCCAAAATGTTTAGCAAGCTCGATCGCTTCGTCTAAAACCACGCGATATGGAATTTCAAGATGTTCCTTGAGTTCATATGCGCCTAAACGAAGGGTCGCAAGTTCAACGCCGTCAAGCGCAGAAACTTCGCGATCAAGCACAGGGATTAAGAGCGCATCCAATGCTTCATGATTGGCAACCACTTGGGTTAACAATTCATGATAATAGCTCAGATCCACTTTGTGCATGGCATTTTCCACACGCGTACGTGCTTCAATCTCATGGACTGGATTGTGGCTCATTTGCCATTCGTAAATTCCTTGTACAGCAAAGCGACGTGCTTTACGTTTTGCTGCATAAGTTGCTTGCAATGTTTGCGACATAGCGTTAAATAGCCTTTAACAAGTTAACCATTTCAATTGCAGTAAGAGCAGCTTCGCCGCCTTTATTACCTGCTTTTGTACCCGAGCGTTCAATCGCTTGTTCAATACTATCCGTAGTCAATACACCATTAATCACTGGAAGACCAGATTCTAGGCCAACCACGCCTAAACCTTTGGCACATTCACCTGCAACAAAGTCGAAGTGCGGTGTGCTACCACGAATCACAGCACCCAGTGCAATGATGGCATCGAAGCGTTCAGACGCCACTAATTTTTTAGCCACGACAGGAAGTTCCCACGCGCCTGGTGCATGAACAACAGTGATATTATCCTCTGATACACCATGACGTTTCAATGTATCAATTGCACCTTCTAATAGATGTTCGACAACAAAACTATTAAAACGACCCACTAAAATCGCATAACGGCCTTCGCTAGCGAGATGTAACATACCTTCAATACGGCGAATTGCCATAGCAACCTCGATAATTTTTTAAGTTGTTTGATGTGCGGTGATATATTCCACCACTTCTAAATTAAACCCAGAGAGTGCATTAAAGCGTAAAGGTGAGCTCAAAAGCTTCATCTTTTCTACGCCTAAATCACGTAAAATTTGTGCGCCCACCCCAATGGTTTGGTACTGCTGAGATAAAGCAGCATTGGATTTGGTTGGTTTTGGTGCTGTAAGGCTGTCTAAGGCTGGGCCTAAGTCTTGTAAATGACGCTGGCCAATCCAAACCAAAACACCCCGATCGCTGCTTGCGATTTCTTGCAGCGCTTTGTCGAGATTCCATGCTGGCTCGCCGTCTTTTTTGTTGAGTTTGAGCAGGTCACGAACAGGGTTGAAACCATGGACACGAACGGTGGTTACCCCTTCTTTTGGTTCGCCTTTCACCAAAGCCAAGTGAATATCTGGATTGCCTAATTCGCGGTAACGATATAAGTCAAAAGTGCCATATTCGGTATCAATGCTTTGCTGATCAATCCGTTCAACGGTTTGTTCATTGGTCATACGATAGTGGATCAGATCCGCGATGGTACCAATTTTTAAACCATGCTTTTCAGCAAAAATTTCAAGATCGGCACGACGCGCCATCGTGCCATCTTCATTGATGATTTCACAGATGACCGATGCAGGCTCTAGACCCGCTAGGCGAGATAAATCACAACCTGCTTCGGTATGACCTGCGCGGTGTAGCACGCCTCCAGGCTGCGCCATCAATGGGAAAATATGTCCTGGTTGAACGATATCTGATGGTTTTGCATGTGCCGCTACTGCCGTTTGAATAGTATGCGCACGTTCTGCAGGTGAAATTCCTGTAGAAATACCTTCTGCCGCTTCAATGGAGAGCGTGAAGTTAGTGCCATGTTGTGCGCCATTAGCATCGACCATCAATGGAAGATTCAATTGTTTACAGCGATCACGGCTGAGCGTTAAGCACACCAAACCACGTGCGTGGGTGATCATAAAGTTGATGTCTTCTGCGCGAACATGGGTCGCTGCGATAACTAAATCACCTTCATTTTCACGATCTTCGTCATCCATCAGGATGACCATTTTACCTGCACGGATATCTGCAACTAGCTCTTCAACGGTATTGAGCGGCATCAACCTTCACCTTCATCGTTGTCGCCATGGACGACATATCATTTGTTTTCATTGGCACATAGTTTAAGCTTTTTTCAGGCTTTTGCCTATGTGCGAATCATTTCCTTGAGTCGTCCATTGTTATACACAGTCAGTCCCAGCTTGAAAAGATGCCTTTATTTTAAAAAGCTGAAATGTGCCTAGTCTTTAAGCGATTGAAAAGCATAAAAAAGAACAATCTTATCGAAAATAAGGCAATCGACGTAGTAAATAAGGGGTCTAGACAAATGTTGTGCTAGGGGCGGCGTGTAGTTGAGCGTTGGAGTACCTTCTTTTTTGAATTTGACCATCAGGTTCAGTTTTAGCAGGGTACTGCAACTAATGAATCAGATCGGGGGGGATATTTGCGTTCACTCCTCGGGTGGAGGATGAGTCAAAAAATATTGAATATGCCGTAGCGAACAACCAGACGATTCGTCATCTATTTTTGATTTTTTGATATAATTCTTCTTTTTTAATCCTCTGGATTATTTCTTCTGTGATGTCCTTACTTGCTCAATATTTTGCACAGCAACAATTTTGCGTATTGGTTGAATACTTAAGCGCACACCAAGCCCAGTGGTCTCTCAAAACTGAATTTGCAGGCTTTCCTGTGGCTATGACGCTGGCCGATCGGGTGCATGCAGATGACGATGAAGCGCCTTTGCAAGTCGCCAAACAGTATCCACAAGAGATTGAGAAAGTCATTCACTTTTCGGGGAAAGCGCGTGATATACAAGACTTTGAGCAGTTTTTGAAAGATGCAAAAACACAGGGTCAAAAGAACCTGTTGCTTTTAACAGGCGATAAATTAAAACAGCACCACTATAGCCATGACCTAAAGCCACGAACACGTTATTTGGAGTCCGTGAATGCTGTCATGGAAGCCAAACGCCAAGGCGGTTTTCATATTGGTGTGGCGTTTAATCCGTTTAAATATGCGGAAGCGGAAAAAGAGGCGCAATATCTGAAACTGCATAAAAAGATGAAAGCAGGGGCTGATTATGTGATTACCCAATTGGGCTATGACATGACTGCTTTGCAAGATGCACATGCATTTTTGGTGCAGCATCAGTATGCTAAGAAAATTTTAGCCTGCGTCATGCCACTGACCTTGGCACGGGCTAAGTTGATGCTGAAGCATAAAGTGGCGGGTATAGTGATCACCCCGCATATGTTGCAGGTATTGCAACAGGAAAAAGAACAGGGTTTAAGTGATCGCGTTTATGTGCGCTGCGCATTACAGATTCTAATGTGTCGACATTTGGGTTTTGCGGGGGTGCATTTATCGGCTTGCCATCAGCCTGAGGAGCAAGTGTTGCTAGAAAGCTATATTGAAGAATATCGGCATTTGAGTTTTGCTGAGTGTGAACGACTTTGGAATACGCTTTGGCAGGTGCAAACTGGTACAGAGTTTCATCCGAAGCTGGCTTATTATTCACGGCCTGCGACCTCAAGTCAGATTATTAAATACCAACATCTGCATTTGATGCATGATGCTTTATTTGAATCTAAACTGGCCAAAGGCGTGGGGCGGTTTATTTTTAATTTCAATGTTTGGGATCGATCACGTGCCAAACAAGCGTTACTGAAAACAGAACATTTGAGTAAACATGCGGTGGTGGGCTGTGAGAGTTGTGGTCAATGCCGTTTAGGTGAGACTCTGTATATTTGCCCTGAAACTTGCCCCAAAGGCTTGGCCAATGGGCCCTGTGGTGGAACAAGCTTAGACCGCTGTGAATTTGGTGACCGTGAATGTATTCACTCCGTCAAAGCACGCTTAGCCAAAGCCGTTGGACAAACAAAGATATTAAAAGAAAAACTGATTCCGACCGTGTCGATTGCGGTGCGTGGAACCAGCTCTTGGAAAAATTGGTATGTGGAGGCTGCGGGCTAAAATCAGCTGTCCTGATCCATGGCATTGGAATAGAACTTTTGTCCGAGTTTGATGCGTTCACGGCCTTGGCTCATGCGCCAACGGTTGCTATCCCGCAGTGAATACACACAGCCGCAGTACTCTTGTTGATAAAACTCTTCACGTTTGCTGATGTCCAGCATGCGTACCGCACCGCCATGTTTGCGCCAGTTGTAGTCCCAGTAGTGAATGCCTGCATAATGTGAAGCAGAGCGGTGCCCGCACTCATTGATCTGTTGCATATTCTTCCAACGGGAAATACCGAGAGAGCTGCTGATCAGGCTAAAGCCATGTTCTGCTGCATATAAAGCCGTCCGTTCAAAACGCATATCAAAACACATAGTACAACGGATACCTTTCTCTGGCTCATTTTCCATGCCTTTGGCACATGCAAACCAGTTGTCTGTGTCGTAATCACAGTCAATAAATGGAATGTGATGTTTTTCTGCAAAGCGAATATTTTCTTCTTTGCGAATCAGATATTCCTTTACAGGGTGAATGTTGGGGTTATAGAAAAAGATAGAAAAATCGATACCTGATTCAATCAGGGTTTCCATGACTTCACCTGAGCAAGGTGCACAGCAGGAATGCAAGAGCAGTTTGTCATGACCTGTGGGGAGGGTAAGTTTCTGACGTTCGAGCTTCGACATATTGAATGATTTTTATCTATTTAAACCAGACAGTTTAAAACGTCTAACGAGCGGATCAACGGTGATTGGATGAAGAATTCTCAGGATGAGCTGATGAATTTTCATGATTAAAATCGACTTTGGCCGATGAATAAGACCTGTATTGAGCGCTGTAGATGAGTAGAGAGAGAACATTTGAGAGGCCCAAACTTGCATAATGGAGCGAGATTCGTCATCATTTACACAAAGGGTGTTTAACAGTTGTGTTAGATAGGTATTCGTTGAAGGCGGGCCACTTCAACAGCATGAAAGAGAGTATCTAGCTGTGCTTCATTTTTTTACTACGCCTTCCAATAAGGAATTGGAGTGTCGTCATAACTTTCAGTATGAGACCGATATGCGTTTGATCCAACGCTGTAAATTTCTTGAAGATCAAGATGAGAAAAAAGCCATTCAACATCTTTTAAAAGAACGGGGTTATACCAAAGCTGAGATTTTAAAGCTCACCATTGATGGTTAAATCTAAGATTTAAAAAAAGCTTCCTATTTTGGAAGCTTTTTTTGTTTTTACATGTTCTGTTTGGCTTCTCACCAGTTTGAGAGACAAGCGACTTTCTATTTGATATTTACAGAATGCTTCACGTGGAACATAAAAAGGCCTGAAGACTAGGGCTATACGAAGTTTTACTCGCCAGTGTTTTATGTTTTTTCAGCGCTTTAGCCTGCTCAATTTGGATAGAAGATCAGAATCATCAGTTCTCAATATTTGAACTGAATTTAACTCAGGTACAAGAGCATGCTGCTTGCTGTCAAATGATTTCGCTATATCAAAGTAGAGATATCACAAGAGTTCGATGCATAGCCACGAGTTAAATAGGACAGTTGGTGGGCTGGATTCGGTCGTTGTAGCTCTCAAAAACTGAAGGAATCACGCTTCAACCTAGGCATGACCAAGAGATAGTCTTAAAAGTCATCCACAGTTATAAAAGAAAGCCTTACTTCCATTGGTGCTCATGCACGGATCATGAAGATTATGAATTTAAATGCTTAAATTTTTCATATTCTGTAAATTGGGCGAATATTTTCGTTGTAGATCATAAATATTAAAGTGAAATAAACTAATTAAGTACAAATTAAGGTGAGAAAAAATAATCAAATGTCACTTTTATAGGTTAAGCTATACCGTATTCATCAAGATTAAAAAATTGGGCCGTGCCAGATGTTAGAACTCCGCCATTTAAAAACCTTAACCGCTTTAAGAGAGCATGGCTCATTGGTGGCTGCTGCAGGAGACCTATGCTTAACGCCTTCAGCTTTGTCGCACCAGTTGCGTGAGTTAGACCAGTGGTTTGGGGTGGAGGTGGTGAACCGTCGTAGTCGCCCCGTTAGCTTTTCTAATGTGGGACAGCGTTTATTAAAACTAGCGGATGAAGTATTGCCGCAGGTGCAAATTGCACAAAGCGACATCACCCGTATTGTGCATGGTCAAACTGGACGCATTACTTTTTCCTCAGAGTGTCATAGCTGTTTCGATTGGTTAATGCCGTTGTTAAATCAATATCGCCAACAGTATCCCGATGTTGATCTGGACTTCGCTTCAGGTTTTGAGGCCAATCCGCATGAGTTATTGCAGACAGGTGAATTTGATTTATTGATTACGGCCGACCCGATTGCATTAAAAGGGGTAGAGTATTTCCCGATTTTTGAGTATGAATCGCGTTTGGTTTTATCCAATACCCATCCTTTGGTTCGTGCCAAAGATATTACCGTGCAAGAACTTGCAGAAGAAACCTTGGTGACCTATCCAGTGGATAAGCACCGTTTAGATATTATGTCGCGTCTCTTTATTCCGGCCAATATCCTGCCGAAACAGATCCGCACCACCGACCTCACCCAAATGCTGATTCAGCTGGTAGCCAGTGGGCGTGGCATAGGGGCATTACCCGATTGGGTGGTGAACGAATATGAACAGAAGGGTTGGGTGACTTCGCGTCGTTTGGACTGCGTAGCGCCTGAAGGTTTACGTCGGACTCTCTATGCAGGCTATCGTACTGAGGAAAAAGAGAAGGATTATTTCGAAGGCTTTTTAAAACAACTGGATAAATTTGCCAAGAAAAGAACGCAATATTATATCTAGTTGCTCTTGTTTTAAGGAGGGGGGCAGTGTTGCTGCATCCTCCTTTTTTGAACCTATCAGCGCTTGTTATTTTTTGTGAAAAATGTGGCTCAGTGCTATAATTGCGCGCCTGATAATTTGTCAACTTTTAAACACTGATCATGATGATGCAACTCCACGTATCCCGCTTGAATATGAGCTTGGTTGATCAAGAATTATCAGCTATAGAACACATTCCTGCGATGCAACGCCGACGCTTATCGCGTCTTGCAAAGCTGGCTTTGAATAGCGCAATGCAGACTTTAGCCACCCGCAAGGTCGATTATATTGTTTGGGTGTCGCAATATGGCGATGAAGCAAAAACACTGAATATTTTAGAAGATGTGTTACGCGAGCAAACCCCTTCACCGACTCAATTTTCAACCTCGGTACATAATGCAATTTCGGGCTTATATTCTATTTTATGTCAGGATGCGACACCTGCGACCAGTTTGGCGGGTTCGTGGAATGATGGGCTGATTGAAGCCTATGCGTGGCTAAAACCCCAACCTTGGCAAGGTCACCGAGATTTATGCCATTAAATGATGTTAACTATAAATATATGATTTAATTGATTGTGTGTAGTTTTTAGTGGGGTGAAATTTTTAGCAATTTAGATCATTTAAGGGTATTTTGGTCACTTCATATTGGAAATTTTAGTCTATAAAAGTCACCTGTATTTTGGTGCGAATTTTCATGAGAAACAACAACATTATATAATTTAATATAATGATTCTTGATCCTCATGAAAATTTTTTATATTCAATTCAATAAATGAATATTATGCTCAATCCTATTTTGGATCATCTGGAGAGTCTCTGTTTGAATTTGTCCAGGTAATAGATCATGAGCGATATTGCTGAATCGGATTGCAACCTTACAAATCGAGCCAATAATTTCATCGACTTCTTGGGCAGAAAGTTCCGCTTCCTGAGTACCAAGTTTTACAAGAGCTTGTCGAGGAATATCCAG
>Ga0208704_100109_pt1 | contig 23125 bp, 20 predicted proteins | sample DeeseametaMP0144_FD_184221 | JGI IMG/M metagenome (GOLD analysis project Ga0208704, IMG submission 184221) | Marine microbial communities from the Deep Atlantic Ocean - MP0144 (SPAdes) | ecosystem: Environmental > Aquatic > Marine > Oceanic | place: West of Cape Verde, Atlantic Ocean | collected...
CAACTTTTGATGAATCTTTTACGCCAAAAAGTAAGCTTTTTAATAAAACTGTTTTTCAAAAAGTTCTCTGAACGACTTGGAAGGCTATGGACGGATTGTTATGTAGCGCTTTATGAGTGCACTGCTCTGACCAGCTGAGCTACAGGCCCCTATAATAAATTAGGTTTTACTTGAGTTTGTAAGCTGTTTTAAGTCGTTAGATTCAATTTTAGGATTGATTTTTTCTATGAAAGATATGAAGAAGGCAATCGGATACCAGAAAGTTCATCTTTAAGAGAACTTACAGCTTGTAACCTTAAATTTGGGTCTGCAATTTTTTTGCTTAACTCTTTGTTTCCCAAGATATCATAAATTTCTGCAACTAAATTATAAATTTTATCTTTTTTTTCAAATTCCAAAGTAATTAGCAATGTATCTAAAGCAGCATAGTATAACTTATTTATATAAAAAATTTTACTTCTTAAATAAAGATATTCAGAATTTTTATTAAATTCTTCACCTAATTTTGACAATTCTAGTTGAGCTTCATTTATTTTTTTTATTTTTATTAATCTTTCAATTTTTTCTAGTCTATCATCATTCATATATCTTTTTCCGAACAAAATTTTTGTGATCTGATAAATATTGATTCCACCAATTAAAACATTCTTTTCTTTTATACAATATTTTATCGTGACTCCAATTATCAATAATTTCCTTTGCTTCGTTCCATTTTTTTATCTTAATCAAAGGATTGTTTGGATAAACGTTGTCAAAATAATTATAAACACTTTCAACAATTGGTATAGTTCCGCATTGGAGCGCCTCATAAATTCTATAACTTTCAGGATGAAAAAACCCTGCGGGGCAAGGTGCGAAATTTGTGTCAAAATATATTTTTTCCATCTCCTTAACGTTCATACTTTTTTTTTTATCTGCAAATTTATCAATACGATTAACAAAATTTGGTTTTATTTTTTCTAGCTGAAAATTCATATCATGTCTGCTCGATTTATGCTGAGTACCAAAAAAGCACCATTTAAATTGCCTTTCTTTATTTAAGTCAAATTTCTGTTCAAATCCAGATTTGTAACCAGGTGGAATACATTTTACCTTATTGCTTAGAAAATATTTTGGACTACAACAGGTTCTCCAAACATAATCAAAATATTCATAAATTAGCTTAGAACGTTTATCTAAGTGTTCATCATTAATATGAAAAAGAAAAATTTTTTTTGTTAGTGTTTTAAGCATTTTGTAAAAATGCTCTTTAAAGTGTATTCCAGAATCTACAATGATAACTGTATCTCCTTTGTTTATTTCTTTTTCGCTATTAATAGATGTATAATTTATATTTTGAAGAAAAAAATAAATCCAATCCTTGAAGTTTTTTTCATGATATTTTCCCCAATCTAATTCAAAAGGATCATCTTGCTTACGTGATGTATTCCAAAATAATTTAATCATTAAAGGTCTTAAAAAACTACAGTATTATTTTTCCAGGAAACTTTTTAAATGTTTTGATCTGCTAGGATGTTTAAGTTTTCTCAGAGCTTTAGCCTCGATTTGTCTTATTCTTTCTCTGGTCACAGAAAATTGTAAACCAACTTCCTCTAAGGTATGATCTGTGTTCATTCCAATACCAAAACGCATCCTAAGCACTCTCTCTTCCCTTGGGGTAAGAGTTGCTAGAATTTTAGTTGTGGACTCTCCTAAATTAGATCTTATTGAAGCATCAAGAGGTTGTAAGGCGTTTTGATCCTCAATAAAATCTCCAAGATTACTATCTTCTTCGTCACCCACGGGTGTTTCTAAAGATACAGGTTCTTTAGAAATTTTTAAAACTTTTCTTACCCTGTCTAAAGGCATGGCTAACTTCTTAGCAAGTTCTTCGGGTGTAGCTTCCCTTCCGCGCTCGCTTAAAATTTGTCTAGACGTTCTAACTATTTTGTTAATTGTTTCAATCATGTGCACTGGTATTCTAATTGTTCGGGCTTGATCAGCTATTGATCTAGTTATAGCTTGCCTAATCCACCAAGTTGCGTAAGTAGAAAATTTATATCCCCTTTGATATTCAAATTTATCAACAGCTTTCATGAGTCCAATATTTCCTTCTTGAATTAAGTCTAAAAATTGCAAACCTCTGTTTGTATATTTTTTAGCAATGGATATAACGAGTCGCAAATTGGCTTCTACCATTTCCTTTTTCGCTATTCTTGATTCTCTCTCTCCCTTTTGTATTTTGCTTATCAATTTTTTAAAGTCAGCAATTGGTAGACCGATTTTATTACTAAACTCAACCAATCTTTCTCTTATTTCATTAAACTCTTTTTTTTTCTTTTTGAAAAAATTTTTCCAATTTGTTTTTTCATTTAAAAAAGATTCTAAATTTGGATTAATTTCATTACCCAAATAATACTTAAGAAATTCATTTCTAGAAATTTTATTTTCTATTGCCATTCGCATCAAAAGACCTTCCAAAGAAGTTATTTTTTTACTTTCTTGGTAATGCATTTCAACCAAATTTTCTAACACTGATGGATTAAGTTGAAGAGTTTTTATTTTATTGATTATATTATTTTGAGCTTTTTGATAACTTTTTTCTTTTATGTTTGAAAATTGCTGAGCATTTAGAGCACAGTTTAATTTATTTTTTTGATTTTTAATCAATTCCGTATAACCTTTGCAAAGAATGTTAATAGTGGAAATTACTTTAGGTTTAATTTCCTGCTCCATTGCTGCTAAGGATAGATTAAATTCATCTTCTTCAGTATATTCTTGATTTTTAGTTTCAGCTGTAACGTTATTATTTTTCGTTTCCGGAAAATTTTTATTCTTCTTTTCTAATTTGTCATTTATTTTCTTTTTTTCATTTTGTTTATTTTTTTTTAAATTTTTATATTCATCTCCAACTTCTGACTCTTCTTCAATATATGATGAGTCAATGTCTATAATTTCTCTAACCATTAGTTTATTTTGCTCTAATTGTTCTTTCCATTCGAAAACTTTCTGTGCAGTTAATGGACTCTGAAAAAGTCCATTTATCATATAATCTTTTCCGGCCTCTACTCTTTTTGCAATTGCAATTTCACCTTCACGGGAAAGTAACTCCACTCCGCCCATCTCTCTCAAATACATTCTTATGGGGTCATCACTTTTTTCTGCTTCTTTAACTTTTTCGCTGTCTGAAAATGTTGAATCTTTCTTTTTACTTAAACGATAATCAGATCTTTTTTCAACAAGACAAATCTTCTTATCAAAAATATGCAAAAAAGCTTCTTCTATATTATTTTGATTATAATGTCTTTTTCCGAGTGATTTTCCCAATTCTGCATACGTGATAAATCCTCGATGAATTCCTTTATCCAATAATCTTCTAAATGATTTTGTAATTAATTTTTCCACAGTATTTTTCGTCTTTAATAACTAAATAGAGAACTTATATATAATAATAAAATAAATAAAATCTAGGGTTTATTTACCCCCCTTTTAATTGATTTCTAAGAGATAAAAGCTCTGAATAAAGATTTTCATCAAGATTTAATGAAACTTTATCCTCTAAAAACTCAATTTTCTTCTGTAATTCAATTTTTTTAATTTCACTCATTATTTCATTAAATATTGAAACAATTTCTGTATCACTTTTATTTTTATAAATTATTTTAACAGGAGCATTAATATTTATCATATTTATAATATTTTTAAATTTTTGATCGAAATCCTCTATCTCCAATTTTTTTCTTTCAAAAAATTTTTCTGACAACAAATAATCGATTAATTTTTGCTTAAATTCATTTATTTTTTTACTTGAAAAGGTCATTTCTGAAATTAATTCTATATTTTTTCTAAAAATATCTAGACTATTTATAACTAGAAATAAAATTGAAAATTCTTTTAATTCTTTTTCTTCAAATCTGCTTCTTTGCTTATATACATCTTTAGTTTGCTGGAGTGGGCTATTCGCTTTTTTAAATTTTATAAAATTATTTTTTCTAAAATTTAAATTAGGAGTAAGTTCATTTATTTTTTGTGTAAAGCTGTCAAGAAAATATTTAGCTAACGTTTTATCTTTCACTTCATTACAAAGAGCTTTAATTCTTTTTTCAAATAATGCAAGAGAATGGGGATTATTTTTATCAACATCTTGATAGTAAGAATTCCAAACAAAATTTTGAATTTCTACCTTGCTTTCAGCTAATCTTATAAAAGATTCTTTACCTTCTTGATTAATATAAGAATCAGGGTCCAAATTTTCAGACAGAGTTAAAAAATAAATATTAAAATCTGCTTTCATTAATGGAAATAATCTTTCTGCCGCTCGAAGTGCTGCTTTTTGACCACTTTCATCTCCATCTAAACAAATAATTGGATTTTTAAAAAATTTCCAAATTAAATCCAATTGTCTTTCGGTCATTGCTGTTCCCAAATTTGCTACGACATTTTGTATACCAAATTTATGTAAATTTATTACATCCATGTAGCCTTCAACTACAAAAATCTCTTCACTTTTACTTCTGAATTCTTTAGCTGCATTAATATTATATAAATTATTCCCTTTTTTATAAAATTCCGTCTCAGGAGAATTAATATATTTTGCAAAAATTGTTTTTGAAAGTGTTCTTCCTCCTATAGCTAAAACAGAACCGTTTAAACTTTTAACTGGAAAAATAATTCTGTTTCTGAATCTGTCTATATATTTTTTTTTGTTTTTATCGAAATAATAAATGCCAGAAGAATTAATTTGTTCTTCATTATATTCCTTTGTTAACTGTTCAACAAAATCTGTACTACCAGAAGCATAACCAATTTTAAAAAAAATAATTTCTTTTTTCATAGTTTTTCTTTTGTGCAAATATTCAAAAACTTCAGGATGCTTGCCTGAAACTAATTCTTCATGACAGAAATTTGTGTATTTTTCTAAAATTGCATTATAAGTCTTCCATCTATTTTGCCTTTCTTCGTCCTGCTTAGTAAATCTATATGGCGGCATCCCAGCATTAGAAGCAAGTTCTCTTACAGCTTCCCCAAATTTATAATTTTTCGTTTTCATTAAGAAATCAAAAATATTCCCATGCTCTGCTGAGCTAAAACAATGGTAAAAACCTTTTTCGTCATTAACAGTAAATGAGGGTGTTTTTTCATTTGAAAAAGGCGACAAACCAATAAATTCTTTACCGCGTTTTTTTAATTTTACTGATTGTCCTACAACTTGAGAAACTTTTAATCTTATTTTTATTTCATCTAAATACTCTTTAGGATATTTCATGAGCTTAATAAATCTTTTACTATTGTATTTACTTTCGAAAAGTCAACTGAATCATAATATTTTTGTTTTAGTTGTTCCATAATTTTTCCTATATCTTTAATACTTGAAGCTCCTACCGTTTCTATAATTTCTTTACAGATTTTTTTTGTCTCTTCTTCACTTAGTTGTTTTGGTAAAAATGTATCTATTATTCTAATTTCAGCTTCTTCAACCTCAAACAATTCCGGTCTTCCACCTTTTTTGTATAAAGCAGCAGATTCTTGTCTTTGTTTCCTCATTTTTCTTAAAACTTTTATAATTTCTGGATCTTTAATTTCTTCTTTTTTTCCTCCACTTCTGTTAGCAATATCTCGTTCCTTAATAGCAGCCAAAATTAACCTAAAAGTAGAAACTGAAGTTTTATTTTTACTTTTTAATGCAGTGTTAAACTGTTCGTTTATTTTTTCTCGTAATGTCATGATTTATAAAAATATTAATTTACTTTACTCATCAAATTTCTTCAAAAGAAAAAAATTCCATCTTTACGAGATAAAATGTTTGTCACATGTTGTGTCAAATCATGTTTTATAGTAAAAGCCTTTAACTCATGAGTTGTATTTGGTAGTAAAAACAAATTTAGACCATGTATCGCAAGATAGTCTCAAAGAGATTAATCTCACAGGCGTTTTAGTTTTAGAAGATGGCACTTTTTTTTATGGATATGGTTTTGGTTATGAAGGAATTGCAACAGGTGAGGTGTGTTTCAATACTTCAATGACAGGTTATCAAGAAATAATTACTGATCCTTCTTATGCAGACCAAATTATAAATTTTACATTTCCCCACATAGGTAATGTTGGGACAAATGAAGAAGATAATGAGTCGAATAAAGTATGGACCAAGGGAGTAATATTTAACACTGATATTACTTCTCCATCCAACTACCGCTCCATTAAAAATTTAGACGTCTGGCTTAAAAAAAATAAAATAGTTGGAATTGCAGGAATAGATACTAGAAAATTAACTAATTATATTCGAGACTACGGAGCTCCAAAGGGCACTTTAGAATTTACAAGCAGCAAAAAACATGATGTTAAAAAATTAAGAAAAATAACTAAAGATTGGTCTGGATTATTAGATTTAGATTTGGCCTCTAAGGTATCATGTAGCAAACCTTATAAATGGAATTCACTTAAAACTTGGAACAAAAAAAATGGTTATTTAAAAAATAAAAAGAAAAAATATAAGATTGTTGCAATTGATTATGGAATCAAAAAAAATATTTTAAGGTGTTTTTCTGATTTACATTGTGAAGTAATAATTGTACCTGCTGAAACTTCAAGCCAAAAAATCTTGAATAAAAAACCTGATGGAATTTTTTTATCAAACGGCCCAGGCGATCCTGCTGCAACAGGTAAATATGCTATACCTATAATAAAGCAGCTTATAAAAAGTAAATTACCAATATTTGGTATATGTCTCGGTCATCAAATTTTATCCCTAGCTTTGGGAGCAAAAACTTCAAAAATGCATTTGGGACACCGAGGTGCTAACCATCCAGTAAAAAATTTAAAAACTAAAAAAGTTGAAATAACAAGCCAAAATCATGGATTTAAAGTTGAAAAAAATAGTATTCCTAATAACGTTAATATTACTCATATATCTTTATTTGATAAATCTGTAGAGGGAATTGAATTAAAAAATAAACCTATTTTCTCTGTCCAATATCATCCGGAAGCTAGTCCTGGTCCGCAAGACAGTAAATATTTATTTAATAAATTTATTAATTATATTTCAAAAGAAAAAAAATATGCCAAGAAGAAAAGATCTTAAAAAAATATTAGTAATAGGAGCAGGACCAATTATTATTGGACAGGCATGTGAATTTGATTATTCGGGTACTCAAGCTTGTAAAGCTCTTAGAGAAGAAGGATATAAAGTAATTTTAATTAATTCAAATCCTGCAACTATTATGACAGACCCTGAAATAGCAGACAAAACTTATATTGAGCCCATAACCACAAAAATTTTAGAAAGCATAATTAAGAAGGAAAAACCTTGTGCAATATTATCAACAATGGGAGGCCAGACAGCTTTAAATATTACCATGCAGTTAAAAAAAAAAGGACTGCTTAAAAAATATAAAGTTGAATTAATTGGAGCAAATTCTAAGGCTATTTCAAATGCTGAGAATAGAAAAAAATTCAGAAAATGTATGAGAGAAATTAATATTGATTTACCAAAATCAGAAATTATCACTTCTATAAAAAAAGCCAAAAAAGCATTAAAAAAAATTGGCCTACCAGCAATCATAAGACCAGCCTTTACATTAGGAGGTTCTGGAGGTGGTATAGCCTACAAAAAAAAAGAATATTATGAAAAAGTAAATAATGGATTAACTGAATCTCCCGAAAATCAAATTTTGATAGAAGAGTGTTTAGAAGGTTGGAAAGAGTTTGAAATGGAAGTGGTCAGGGATAAAAACGACAATTGTATTATTATTTGTTCAATCGAAAATGTTGATCCAATGGGAACACATACGGGAGACTCTATAACAGTGACTCCAGCTTTAACGCTCACAGACAAAGAATATCAAGTTATGAGAAATGCATCTATCGCTTGTCTCAGGAAAATTGGAGTGGAAACGGGAGGTTCCAACGTACAGTTTGCCATTAACCCAAAAGATGGAAGAATGGTAATCATTGAAATGAATCCTAGAGTATCAAGATCATCTGCCCTTGCTTCCAAAGCTACAGGTTTTCCAATAGCAAAAATTGCCGCTAAATTAGCTGTGGGCTACACTTTAGATGAACTTACCAATGATATAACTAGATCAACGCCAGCTTCCTTTGAACCTACAATCGATTATGTTGTTACTAAAATACCAAGATTTACATTTGAAAAATTTCAAAAAGCTGAAGCTATATTGAGTACTTCGATGAAATCAGTTGGAGAAACAATGGCCATTGGAAGAAATTTCAAAGAATCTTTTCAAAAAGCTTTGGTGTCGTTAGAGACGGGATTGAAAGGATTAGATAGAATTGACAATTTATCAAAAAATGAAATCATTAAAAAACTTGGAAAAAACACACCAGACAAAACACTCCTAATAGCCGAAGCAGTTAGAAATAAAATTAATCCAAATATAATTTATTTGAAAACAAAAATTGATAAATGGTTCATTGAACAAATAAAAGAAATAGTAGATATTGAAAATGTATTAATAAAACACGGTTTCCCTAAAACAGCTAACGAACTAAATTATGTAAAATCTATAGGTTTTAGTGATGAAAAAATTGCTGAGTTAACGAAAAAAAAAATAAGAGATGTAAAAATAGAAAGAGAAAAACTTAAAGTATTTTCTGTTTACAAAAAAATAGATACATGTGCAGCGGAATTCAAATCCTTAACTCCTTATATGTATTCTACTTATCAAAGAGACACGATTGGATCTTCAATTTGTGAATCTAATCCAAGCAAAAATAAAAAAATTATTATTCTAGGAGGGGGCCCAAATAGAATAGGACAAGGAATTGAATTTGATTATTGTTGTTGTCAAGCAAGTTACTCCTTAAAGAAGGCAGGTTATGAAACAATTATGATAAACTGCAACCCAGAAACAGTTTCAACTGACTACGATACTAGCGACAGGTTATATTTTGAACCTTTAGTCGAGGAACATGTAATTAATATAGTTAAAAGAGAACAATCTAATGGAGATTTATTAGGGGTTATTACTCAACTTGGCGGCCAAACTCCCCTAAAATTAGCAAAAATATTAGATGATAATCATATACCTATCCTTGGAACACAATATAAATCTATAGACTTAGCGGAAGACCGAGAAAGATTTAAAAACTTTTTGTTGGAGAACAATTTTAAACAAGCAGAAAGTGGTATAGCAAAATCAAAGGAAGAAGCATTAAAAATTTCTAAAACTTTAGGTTTTCCAATAGTTATCAGACCATCGTACGTATTGGGTGGCAGAGCCATGAAAATAATTCATGAAGAAAAGCAATTAGAAAAATATATTGAGGATGCTGTTAAAGTTTCTGGGAATAATCCGGTATTAATTGACAGATTTTTAAATGACGCCATAGAAGTAGATGTAGATGCAATATCAGATGGTGAAAAAGTTTTTGTCGCAGGCATAATGGAACACATTGAGGAAGCTGGCGTTCACTCAGGTGACTCTGCATGTTCTGTACCGCCCTATTCATTAAAAAAGGAAATTATTAAAGAAATTGAAATTCAAACTACTAAGTTAGCACTTTCTTTAAATGTAATAGGGTTAATAAACATTCAGTTTGCTGTGAAAAATGAAGATATTTATGTTTTAGAAGCAAATCCTAGGGCAAGTAGAACTGTACCTTTCATATCAAAGGCAATAGGAGTTCCCATAGCTAGAATTGCTGCCAGAATTATGGCTGGCGAAAAATTAAAAAAATTTAATTTAGAAAAAAGAATTTCAAATATCTTTGCAATAAAAGAAGCTGTTTTCCCATTTAATAAATTTCCTAATGTAGATGTATTGCTTGGTCCTGAAATGAAATCTACAGGCGAAGTTATGGGTATTGATGAAAATTTTGGCTTATCTTTTGCAAAAAGTCAGATGGCCGCTGGTAATGATCTTCCAATAGCCGGAACTGCTTTTATATCTGTTAAAGATAAAGACAAAAAAAATGCTCTAAATTTTGCAAAAAAACTCAAAGAACTAAATTTTAAATTATGCGCAACTTCAGGAACGGCCAAATATCTAAATACCAATGGAATAAATTGTAAAAAGATCAACAAAGTGAGAGAAGGTTCTCCTCATATTGTTGAAAGTTTAAATGCAAAAAATATAGAACTTGTAATAAATACGACCGAAGGATCAAAATCTATCAGCGATTCCTATTCTTTAAGAAGGTCGGCTTTAGTAAACAAAATTCCTTATTGCACATCTTTAGCTGCTGCAAATGCTTGTGTAGAAGCAATTAACTCCCTAAAAAACAAAAAAATAACAGTGAAAGCTATACAGGAACTTTAAGATTGAACTTTCCAGTCTGTTTCAAATGTAACATAGTTAACTTGTAAACATCTTCTTTCTTTTTTAATCTCTTTTTTTTCCATTCCATGCCATGTGTTTGATCCACTAGTAAAAAAATAGCCATAATTATTTTTATATGGAATAGTTTTTACTTTATTTAACTTTTCATCGTATAAATCTGTTCCCAAATTTTCTGATTCATTAAATGGATTTGCAAATACAAGGCCTGAGATTAATTTTTCTCTGATATCGCAATGAGGTTTCAGCCAAAACCCCTGACGATCACAGATAACTTCAACCCTAACATAGGAATTATAAAGATCCTTTTTAATTAATTCACCTATATATCCGTAGGTATCTTTTGATCTTAGTTCTTCTATTAAACCAATTAGATTGGGAAAATCTTTTGAATTATCTTTTCCAATAAAACGCCTAAACTTTATTGCTTTTCCACCATCTGATATTCCTTCTCTAAATTTACCCTCACCACCATCGATGGCTCTTGTTCCATCATAATTAATATTCATTTTGGTTAGATCAACAATTTCTGTTTTACAAATTTCTTTGATAGCTTCTTCAGTCAATGGTTCATTTAATTCCCAATGATCAAATGGAGAATTGTAATATTTCGATTTTTTTTTTAGTGAATTTAGAAATTCCATAATTTCAATTTTTTAATTTATTATTTATTAACGCTGCTATTCTCGTCGCTTCATTAAGTTTATTGTAAGTCCAACTTTCAACCTGTTCTCCCAAATCTCTAGTAATTCCCATTTCTTTAAATAACCGAAAGAACTTTTTAAATCTATAATTATTTTTTTTCGCTTTCATGTGAGCAACAAATATAGGTTTGCGAGAAGTTGCTGCCTCTGAAATCATAGAAGTAGAGTCACATGTAATAACTATATTGGTTGCTAAAGCAAATGCAGACAAATAGGCTTGCTTATCTACAGAATTTACAACGTAGCCATCCGCACCAAATTCCTTGATCGCTAAATTAATAATCATTTTGGGAGTTCGTACTGATGGAATCACAATTACCGTATAACCTTTAGATATAAAATTTGATCTTACCACATTAAATATTTCAATTAATTGATCTTTATCAAAGCTATAATACTTGTTTGGACCTCCTAATATTAACGAAACTAATTTTTGACTTTTAATTTTATTAGTTAAATAAGGTTTAGCATTTTTTATTTCCGACTCAGTAATATAATGAATTGCTCCTTTAGAACTATACACGTTATCTCCATTCAAATTATCATGCTCCGGAGCAATAATTGCATCAAAATTTTTAAAGCTTACCTTTGGATCTTGTATGTGAATCGTAAATATTTTTGGATTTTTTTTCTTAAGAAGAATAGATGGAATCACACTTTTTCTCCCGCAAGAAATAATTAAACCTGGCGTTTCACCTTCAGTTAAATAAGTTTTATCTTTTAAAATTATATCTGAAATTGGGGTAAATTTAGGAGGTATTAGATTCCATGGGAAACTTAATCTTACAATTTTATGACTGTAATCAGCGTTTAAAGCTTTAGCCATTCCCTCTACTTGACTAATCATTCCATGCATTCCTTGAGTTAAAAGTAAGGCTTTTAGCTTTCCCATAAATACTTATATATTTCCATATTTTATTTATCCACATATAATAAATAGCTTTTATTTAAAATCATAAACCTTTATACATCCTCTATGGAAATATGCGTATTGAAGAAGATATCAAGCTGGATTATGCCGATGTACTTTTTCGGCCTAAGCGTAGTACACTATCAAGTCGCAAAGACGTAGAACTTAAACGTACCTTTAAATTTAAATACAGCAATCATCAATGGTCAGGCATTCCTATTATAGCCGCCAATATGGATAGTGTTGGAGAAGTAGAGGTCGCAAAAAATTTAGCAAAATTCGAAATTATGACATGTTTAACCAAACAACATGATGTCAAAACAATTAAACGTAATTCAGTAATAAAAGAAATTTATCCTCATTTGATTCTGAGTACAGGCACAAGCAATGAAGATTATGAAAGGCTTAATGCAATTTTAAAAGAATTTAGCTTTTTTGAATTTATATGCATTGATATTGCAAATGGATATTCTGATCATTTTAGTAAGTTTGTTTGTTCTGTAAGAGAGAAATATCCCACCAAAACTATAATTGCGGGAAACGTGGTTACAGCTGATATGACCCAAGAATTAGTTATGAATGGAGCTGATATAGTTAAAGTAGGTATAGGTCCAGGAAGTGTATGCACAACGCGTATTCAAACAGGAGTTGGCTACCCTCAGCTAAGCGCGGTTATTGAATGCGCAGATGCAGCGCATGGATTAGGCGCTCATATCATCGCTGATGGAGGTTGTACCTGTCCAGGTGATATAGCAAAAGGATTTGGTGGTGGAGGAGATTTTGTAATGTTAGGCGGTATGCTTGCTGGCCATGAAGAAGGTGGCGGAAAAAAAATAAAAAAAAATGGTTCACAATTTATTGAATTTTATGGATCTAGCTCTGATACAGCAATTAAAAAGTACTATGGTGGTCAAGCTGATTATAGAAGCAGCGAAGGAAAAAAAGTTCAATTAAAATATCGTGGTAAAATTAAAGACACCGTTTTAAACATACTGGGAGGTCTTAGAAGTAGTTGTACTTATGTAGGAGCTCCATCTCTTAAGCAATTAAGCAAGTGCACAACTTTTGTCAGAGTTAACCAACAATTCAACGATACTTTTGAATAAAATTGAAAATAAGTTAAAAGCTTTAAATTTAATTAAAAGTACCTATATGTGCCTCAAATATGAAAAATAATTCTAAAAAACATTCGAAAGTATTAATTATGGGATCTGGTCCAGCCGGATATACCGCTGCAATTTATACAGCAAGAGCAATGCTTAAACCGATTTTAGTCCACGGCTCCGAACCTGGTGGACAAATGACAACCACAACAGACGTACAAAATTATCCTGGATACACAGATGTTATTCAAGGTCCTTGGCTAATGGAACAAATGAAAGGTCAAGCAAAAACTGTAGGAACAGATATGATTCAAGATCATATTAAAAAAGTTGATCTAAATAAAAAACCATTTAAGGCCACAGGCGATAGCGGACAAGAGTATACTGGTGATTCAATTATAATTTCGACTGGCGCTCAAGCAAGGTGGTTAAATTTAAAATCTGAACAAGAATATAGGGGGTTTGGTGTTTCAGGATGCGCTACGTGTGATGGCTTCTTTTTCAAAGATAAAGAGGTTGCGGTTATTGGTGGAGGAAATGCCGCTGTTGAAGAAGCAATTTTCCTTACTAAATTTGCAACAAAGGTAAAATTAATTCACAGAAGAGATAAGTTGCGCGCAGAAAAAATGTTACAAAAAAAATTAACGGAAAATAAAAAAATTGAAATTATATGGGACTCAGTTCTAGAAGAAGTTATGGGAGATAAAGATCCAAAAGGTGTAACAGGAATTAAAATTAAAAACGTAAAGACGAATAAAATTGCCGAAATAAATATTCATGGCTTATTTATTGCAATTGGCCACGACCCCGCAACATCTTTATTTAAAGGACAATTAGATATGGATAAAGAAGGATATATAATTACCAAGCCAGATTCTACTGCAACAAACATTCCCGGGGTATTTGCTGCTGGAGATGTTAAAGATAAAGTTTTTAGACAAGCTGTAACAGCAGCAGGCATGGGATGTATGTCAGCCCTCGAAGTAGAAAAATTTCTTTCAAAATAAAATTAGTTTAAACTTTTGCAAAAGTTAGAAATTCTATCTAGAGCCTTTTTAAGATTATCCATTGAAGTTGCATAGGATATTCTAAAATAACCCTCTAAACCAAATGCCGAACCTTGTACAACAGCAACCTGATAATTTTCTAGAAGAGAATTAACAAAATCTGAATCATTTTTAATTATTTTTCCTGTTTTGTCTTTTTTGTTTAAAAATTTCAAACAATTGGGAAATACGTAAAAAGCACCATTGGGTTTTAAACAAGAAATACCCACAATTTTATTAAGTGTTTCTACTACAAAATCTCTTCTTTCCTTAAAAGTTTGATTTCTTTTTAACATAAAATCTTGATTACCATTCAGAGCTTCTACAGCAGCAGCCTGGCTGATAGATGATGGATTTGTTGTTGATTGAGATTGTAATTTTGCCATTGCTTTAATTATTTCTTTTGTAGCTGCGCCATAACCTATTCTCCAACCCGTCATAGCATATGATTTGCTAACACCATTCATTGTTAAAGTTCTATCTTTTAAATCTTTAATTTGCGCAATAGTAAAAAATTTGAAATTATCATATGTTAGATGCTCGTAAATATCGTCACTTAAAATAAATACATTCTTATTTTTCTTTAACACTTCTCCTAAAGCTTCAAGTTCTTTTTGTGTATAACTAGATCCAGTTGGATTTGAGGGTGAGTTTATTATTATCCATTTTGTTTTATTTGTAATATTTTTTTTTAGTTCTTCAGGAGTAATTTTAAAGTTATTTTTTTCAGAACATTTAACTATCTTAGGCGTTCCTCCTGCCAAAAGAACTATGTCCGGATAAGACACCCAATAAGGAGCTGGAATAATAACTTCATCTCCGGGATTTACTGTTGCTAAAATAGCATTGAAGATTATTTGTTTTCCCCCAGTACCTACGCTAATTTGTTCTGGTAAATAATCTAAATTATTTTCCCTTTTAAATTTATCCACTATTGCTTTTTTTAAAACTGGAGTTCCATCAACAGCTGTATATTTTGTTTCACCTTTGTTAATGGCATCGATGGCAGCTTTTTTAATATTTTCGGGTGTGTCAAAATCTGGTTCTCCCGCTCCTAGCCCTATTACATCTTTACCTGCGGCCTTTAATTCCCTAGCTTTTTGGCTCACTGCTAATGTAGCTGATGGTTTAATTCTTTTTAAAGAGTTGGAAACTATGCTCATTAATTTTATTATGTTTTAAAATTATTAAATTATTATTAATTATAATGCAAAATACATATCAAGAAAAACAATCTTATCCAATGTATCAGGACTTTATACTAGGAAAAAAGCTAGAAGGTGGAATTAAGCTTTCTACAGTTACTGATTTTAAGCCTGCGGGGGATCAACCAGAAGCCATAAAAAAACTAATTTCAGGAATAAAAAATAAAAGCAATGAACAAGTTTTATTAGGCGTTACTGGTTCAGGAAAAACTTTTACAATGGCAAAAATAATAGAAGAATTAAATAGACCCAGTTTAATACTCGCACCTAATAAAACTCTTGCAGCTCAATTATATGGTGAGATGAAAAGTTTTTTTCCTAATAATGCAGTGGAATATTTTGTTTCTTATTACGATTATTACACACCAGAAGCATATGTTCCAAGATCTGATACTTATATTGAAAAGGAGGCTTCGATTAATGAGCAAATTGATCGAATGCGTCATTCAGCAACAAGATCATTGCTTGAAAGAGACGATGTAATAATTGTTGCAAGTGTATCATGCATTTATGGTTTGGGATCCGTTGAATCCTATAGCAAAATGACTATAGGTATTAAAAAAAATAATGAATATAACCGTGAAAAAATTATTAAAACTTTTGTTGATCTTCAATACAAACGAAATGACCAAAACTTTTATAGAGGAACATTTAGAGTAAGAGGAGATAATTTAGAAATTTTTCCATCTCATTTAGAAGATAGGGCTTGGAGAATTTCTATTTTTAAAGATAAAATAGACAATATAGTAGAATTCGATCCTCTAACTGGTAATAAAATAAAAAATTTAGACTTTATAAAGATCTATGCTAATAGCCATTATATTACACCCAGACCTACCCTTGACCAAGCAATTAGAGAAATAAAAAAAGAATTAGAATCAACTTTAAAAAAACATAAATCAGAAAATAAACTTCTAGAAGCTCAAAGGTTAGATGAAAGAACTCGCTTTGATTTAGAAATGTTAGAAGCTACCGGAACTTGCGCGGGTATAGAAAACTATTCAAGATTTCTAACGGGGAGAAATCCTGGGGAGCCACCACCTACATTATTTGAATATTTTCCAGACAATACTTTAATTTTTGTAGACGAAAGTCATGTAACTGTTCCTCAATTAAATGGGATGTATAAAGGAGACTACACAAGAAAAAAAACTTTGTCAGAGTATGGTTTTAGATTGCCATCTTGTATGGATAATCGACCATTAAAATTTGAAGAATGGAATGCTATGCGCACACAAACAATTTTTGTTTCCGCAACCCCTGGACCTTGGGAACTTGAACAAACTTCTGGAAAGTTTACTGAACAAGTAATTAGACCAACTGGTCTATGTGACCCCGAAATTCAAATTAGGCCCGCAAAGAATCAAGTGGATGACCTTTTGGCTGAATGTAAGGAAGTTGCTAAAAAAAATTATAGAACTTTAGTTACAACATTAACAAAAAGAATGGCTGAAGACTTAACTGAATATCTTCATGAAAATGGTGTCAGAGTTAGATACATGCACTCAGATATAGATACACTAGAAAGAATTGAAATTATGAGAGATCTAAGAATGGGAGTGTTTGATGTATTGGTTGGAATAAATTTATTAAGAGAAGGTTTGGATATTCCTGAATGTGGTTTAGTTGCAATTTTAGATGCAGACAAAGAGGGTTTTTTAAGATCTGAAAGGTCGTTAATTCAAACAATTGGAAGAGCTGCAAGAAATATAGAAGGAAAAGCAATACTGTATGCAGATAAAAAAACTAAAAGTATAGAAAATGCAATACGAGAAACAGAACGAAGAAGAAAAATACAGGAAAAGTATAATAAAAAAAATAATATTACCGCAACATCTATTAAAAAAGGCATAGTTGATATTTTAGAAAGTGTTTATGAAAAGGATTATGCAAAAAGTAATCTAAATATTGAGTTAGGGCATAATCTTAAAAAACATTTAAAAGCTCTTAAAAAAAGAATGAAAGAATCTGCGGAAAATTTAGAATTTGAAGAAGCTGCCAAAACAAGAGATGAGATTAGAAAATTAGAAGCCTCTGAACTAGAGATTGGTATAAATCCTAAATTAAATAAATCAAAACTAAATAATAGAGTTTATCCAGAGGGAAGATCAACTCAAGGTAAGCCTGGCACAAGACCAAAAAGAAAAAGATGAATACAAAATGAAAAATAAAAATTTATTAATTACTGGTGGCGCTACAAGAATTGGAAAAGAAATAGCACTTCATTTTTCAAAAAAAGGATGGAATATCGCTATTCATTATTTCAAATCATCTTTTAAAGCAAAAAATTTAAAGAAAATTATAGAAGAAAACTCAGTAAAAGCAGCTTTAATTAAAGCCGATTTAAAAAATATAAAACAAGTAGAAAAGATTATTCCCCTTGCTAAAAAAAAATTAGGAACAATTAATTGTTTAATTAACAACGCAGCTTTATTTGAAAAAGATGATATTTTAAATTTTACAACCAAAAGCTGGAATGACCATTTAAATATAAACCTTCTAGCTCCAACAATTTTAACCAAACAATTTGCTAAGCAAGCTTCAAAAAAAACTATATCAAACATAATAAATATTATTGATCAAAGAGTTTTTAAACTTACTCCTATTTTTATGTCTTATACTTTAAGCAAAAGTGCCCTTCATACTTTAACAAAAACTATGGCTATGAGATTACGTCCAAATATAAAAGTAAATGGTATAGCTCCCGGTCCAACAATAAAAAGCAAAAGGCAGACCAGTAAACATTTTAATAGGCAGGCAAAATCTACATTGCTTAAAAAAGCTGTAGGCCCAGAAGATATTTGTGATACCGTAGATTTCTTTATTAATAATAATTCTATTACGGGACAAGTTATAGCTGTTGATAGTGGTCAAAATTTAAATTGGAATATTAAAAATGAAAAAGAATAATTTTAAAGTTTTAGAACTTAAATCACCAAAAAATAAAAATACGATTAAAAGATCTGTATTAATTAAAGATTTTATTATTAATGAAATAATTGGAATTCATAAACATGAAAAGATTAATAAACAAAAAATAATTTTTAATATAGTTATTGATGTTAATAAAAATACACTCCCAAATGAAAATAATATATCAAGTATTGTGGATTATGAAAAAATTATAAATAAATTAGAAAATTTAACTAAATATAAAAATTATCATTTTTTAGAAAGCTTGGCGGAGGATTCTTTTAAAGAAATTTTTGAAGATAAGAGAATTAATTCAATAAAAATAAAAATTGAAAAACCTGATGCTATAACAAACGCCAAATCTGTTGGGGTGGAGGTTTTTAAAAACAGAAGTGATTATGAGGGATCTTGATTTTGGAAAAGAACTAATAAAAAAAAAAATTCCATTAGTTTCAAATAGTCCAGGAGTATACAGAATGCTTGGTAAAAAAAACCAAGTGCTCTATGTTGGTAAAGCAAAAAATCTACCAAAGCGTCTTAAAGATTATGCTATGGGCAAAAATCTTACAATAAGAACTAATAGGATGTTAGCTTTGACACATAATTTAGAAATAGTTACAACTAGCAGTGAAGCTGAAGCTCTGCTTCTTGAAGCAAATTTAATTAAAAAATTTAAACCCAAATTTAATATTCTTTTAAAGGATGACAAATCTTTTCCTTACATATTCATTGAAAAAGATTGTGATTGGCCACAATTATCAAAACATAGGGGTGCAAAAAATAAAAATGGTTACTATTTTGGACCATTTGCTTCTGTTGGATCAGCTAACTGGACAATTAAAATTTTACAAAAGGTTTTTTTATTAAGAGTTTGTAATGATTCTGCTTTTAAAAACAGAGATCGAGCCTGTATTCTATTTCAAATTAAAAGATGCGCCGCTCCTTGTGTAGATTATGTTAGCAAAAATGACTATGCTAAACTTGTTAATGACGCGGTAGCATTCCTCTCTGGAAAATCAAAAATTATCCAAAAAAAACTATCTTTGGAAATGGAAAAAAGTAGTAAAAAAATGGATTATGAAAAAGCTGCTATTATTAGAGATAGAATAAAAGCTTTAACACAAATTCAATCTTCACAAAACATAAGCTCAACTAACTTGAATAATGCAGACGTTATATCTATTTCACAAGAAGCTACAAAAAGTTGCATTCAAGTTTTTTTTTACAGATCTAAACAAAATTGGGGAAATCAATCTTTTTTTCCTATACATGATGAATCTCATACTGAAGAGGAAATATTAAGCTCTTTTATTGCTCAGTTTTATGAAAATAAAAATGCCCCAGCTGAAATATTAATTAATAAAAAAATTAATGATTTAAATTTAATTAAATCTGCTCTTGAAAAAAAAGAGAAAAAATTAATATTAATTAAAGTAGCCACTAAAGGAAATGCCTTAAAACTATCTAAAATGGCAGAGAAAAATGCGAAGGAAGCTTTAACGAGAAGAATTTTTGAATCTGAAACAAATACCAAACTACTTGATCAAATTGCTGAAAAATTTAAATTAAATATCTTGCCAAGAGTAGTTGAGGTTTATGACAATAGCCATATCCAAGGATCACACTCAGTGGGTGCCTTAATTTCTTTTGGCGCTGAAGGATTTATTAAAAAAAGATATAGAAAGTTTAATATTAAAAATGCTAATCTTAACAGTGGAGATGACTATGGCATGCTAAAAGAAGTGCTGGAAAGAAGATTTTCAAAAATCATACAAAACAAAAATCTACCAGATGTTATAATACCAGATTTAATACTTGTTGATGGTGGAAAAGGACAATATTCAATAAGCAGAAAAGTATTAGACGATTATGGTTTCCACGATATTCCAATAATAGCTATTGCTAAAGGTAAAATCAGAAATCAAGGCGATGAAACTTTTATTCATAAGACAAATAATATTAAATTAAATAAAAGAGAGCCTCTGCTGTTTTTTCTTCAAAGATTAAGAGATGAAGCTCATAGATTTGCAGTCAGCAGTCATAGAATAAAAAGAAAAAAGAGTTTGTCAAAATCATTATTAGATGAAATAAATGGCATTGGCAGAACAAGAAAAAGAGCACTATTAAATTACTTTGGGTCTGCTAGAGCAGTTGAATCAGCTAGCTTTGATGATTTAAAAAATGTTGATGGGATTGAAACTTCGGTGGCAAAAAAAATACATGATTTTTTTCATGACTAATAAAAAATATGAAGCTTAAAATACCAAATATTTTAACTATTGGCAGAATCATTTTAGCACCAATATTTATATTAACTTTTTATTTACCTGGAGCTTTAGGCGATTGGATACCATTTTTTATATTTTTATTAGCAAGCTTTACAGATTTTTTAGATGGTTTGCTGGCTAGGCTTTATAAGGAAGAATCGAAGCTTGGCGAACTTTTAGATCCGATTGCTGATAAAATTATTGTAGCCAGTGCTCTCGTCCTTTTGGTAATGAACGAAACAATAATAAATTATGAAGTTATTGCAGCGATAGTTATTTTAATTAGAGAAATATTAATTTCAGGATTAAGAGAATTTTTGGCAAAAGTTCAGGTAACTATGCCTGTTAATAGTTTAGCAAAATTTAAAACATTTACACAAATGTTTGCAATTGCGACTTTGTTGACTGGAGAAAGTGGAAATAAACTTATTAATTTTGGAGACTATAACGCACACTCAATTGGAATTGTCTTATTATGGATAGCTGCTTTCCTTACGCTTTACACTGGATATGATTATGTAAAAAAAGGAATAGACCACGCTATTGATTAAAATAAGAAATGCTAAGCAGCTGTCTTTTTTCTTACCAAAGCTTGATAATTTTCCGACAAATCTTTAATTAGATTACAAACTGTAAACTTATATTTATCAATTTGTGAAACAGGAGTTACTTCTGCTGCAGTTCCTGTTAAGAAACATCCTACAAAATTTGTCATTTCTTCTGGCATAATTTTTCTTTCAATAATTTTGATACCTTTTGATTTTGCAATATCAATGACACATCTTCTGGTTATGCCATTTAAAAAAGAATCTGGAATCGGAGTATGTAATTCTCCAGATTTATTTTTAAAAAAAACATTTGATCCAGTTGATTCAGCTATATTGCCTTGGTAATCAAGCATTAATGAATCGGTAAATCCCTTTTTTTCCGCCTCATGTTTAGCGAGTGTACAAATCATATACAAACCTGAAGCTTTGGTGTCCCAAGGAATTGTATCTGGAGCTGGCCTTTTCCATTTAGAAATATCCAATCTAATTCCCTTTAATTTAAGATTAGGATCAAAATAAGAGCCCCACTCCCAAGCTGCAATTGCTACATGAATTGTTGTTTGCTGCGCTGAAATTGCCATCATTTCACTTCCTCTCCAAGCTATCGGCCTTACATATCCATTTTTAACTTTCTGAATTGCAATGATTTCTTTACAAGCTTTGTTTAATAATTCTGGTGTGTACGGAATTTTAAAACCTAGTCTAGAGGCTGAGTAAAACAATCTTTCGGTATGCTCTTCGAGTTTAAATATTTCTCCATCGTAAACTCTTTCACCTTCGAAAACACAGCTGGCATAGTGTAGTCCGTGAGTTAAAACATGTATTTTTACTTCAGACCAGTTTATTGGTACACCGTCAAACCAAATTCTTCCCGATCTTTTATCATAAGGTATGGATTCCATAAAAAAATTTACTAATCTTAATTGATTTATTTGGTTCAAAAAAGTATCTATCTTAGATAGATATGTCAATATAACTGACCCAAAACAAATTATGAGAGAGTTATTGTATTTAAAAGATGATCAGATTAAGGATTTTATTGAACAAATATTTTATGCCTATAGAGAAACCTATTCAGATCCAAAGAAAATCCTAAAGAAGTACTCATTTGGAACAGCACACCATAGAGCAATACACTTAATTGAAAGACATGAAGGTCTTACCGTTTCAGATCTATTAAATAAATTAAAAATTACAAAACAAAGTTTAAATAGAGTTCTAAGAGATTTAATAAAAAATAAAACTATTTTATTAAAAAGAGGAGAGTCAGACTCTAGACAAAGATTAATATTTTTAAATGAAAAAGGCAAAAAAATTTTTGAAGAAATATTTTTAGAACAAAAGAAAAGAATTTATAATGCTCTAAAAAATTCAGATTCAGACTCTGTAATTAAATTTAAAGATGTTTTAAAAAAAATTATTAATGAATAAAAATATCTTTCATATACTAGTGGTTGATGACGATGACAGAATAAGGGAATTGGTAAAACAATATCTTGAAGAAAATAATTTTCTAGTTACATCAGCAAAAGATGCATTAGATGCAAGAAAAAAATTAGAAATAGTAAAATTTGATATACTAATATTAGACATTATGATGCCCGGAGAAAGTGGATTATCTTTAACAAAGGAAGTAAAAAAAAAAGGTTCAACACCAATAATACTTTTAACCGCAAAAGGCGAAACACAGGATAGAATTAAGGGATTGGAGCTAGGAGCAGATGACTATCTTGGAAAACCTTTCGAGCCTAAAGAGCTTTTGTTAAGAATAAAAAATATATTATATAAAATTCAAAAACCAATTTTAGCGGATGAAATTTATATAGGGAATACAATGGTCAATCTAAAAAAATTAGAAATTAAAATAAATAACAAAATAAAAAAAATTAACCCACAAGAAAAAAAAGTTTTGGAGAAAATGCTTGAATCTCCTGGAAAAATTTTTTCAAGGGATAATATCGGAAAAATTATTAATATTTCAAAAGAAAGAACTATAGATGTTATGATTACAAGACTTAGACAAAAAATTGAGTTCAATTCAAAAAATCCAAAATATTTACAAACAATCAGGGGTTCAGGCTATGTATTATGGATTGAATAATATTATTAAAAAAATTTTACCGAAAGGATTATTTTATAGATCAATACTAATCGTGGT
>Ga0208704_100113_pt1 | contig 22345 bp, 22 predicted proteins | sample DeeseametaMP0144_FD_184221 | JGI IMG/M metagenome (GOLD analysis project Ga0208704, IMG submission 184221) | Marine microbial communities from the Deep Atlantic Ocean - MP0144 (SPAdes) | ecosystem: Environmental > Aquatic > Marine > Oceanic | place: West of Cape Verde, Atlantic Ocean | collected...
TCGCCTAATTCTTTAAGTACTATTCCAAGATTATTATGCGCACCTGTATAATTGGGATTAATTTGGATTGCTTTTTCATAACAACTTATTGCTTTTTGAAGTTCTCCCAATTCATGAAATACTATTCCAAGATTATTATGCGCATCTACATGACTAGGATTAATTTGGATTGCCTTTTCATAACAACTTATTGCTTTTTGTTGCTCTTTCAATTTATGAAATAAATTTCCAAGATTATTATGCGCTTTAGCATGATTAGGATCAATTTGGATTGTTTTATTAAATAATTGTTTTGCTCTATCAAAATTTCCAGTCAGAACCGACAGAAGATCCTAAATAGAAAATTGATTCAAAATGATCGGGATTTATCTTTAATATTTTCTTATAAAGATTTTCAGCAACTTTAAAATTACTTTTTTGGTGATTTTGAGAAGCTATGGAAAAAGTTTTTTTTATTGTTAAATCCTTTTGGTGCATTTTTTCTATAATATATTTTTTTTGATTTGTGTATATTATATTCAAATATTTGATTATGGTATTGATCTAGGAAAATAAATAAATTTGGTAAATATTTATGCATATATGCGTACAAAGATTAAACTTTGTAAAAAATAAAGTTAAAGAAATTATTGATAGAAAACAACTGAAAACTATTCCACAAATCATAGCAGTGACAAAGTCGTTTCCTTTAAACAAAATTACCCCGTTACTAGAGATGGGGCATATTCATTTTGGGGAAAATAAAATTCAAGAGGCAGAAAGTAAATGGCTTAATGTTAAAAATAAATATAAAAATTTACAACTTCACATGCTTGGTAAATTACAATCCAACAAAGCTAAAAAAGCAGTTAAATTGTTTGATTATATTCACTCGCTTGATAATGCAAAGTTAGCTACGAAACTTAGTCAGTACGAGAAAGAACTGGGTAAAAAAACTAAATTATTTATACAAGTCAATATTGCTGAGGAAAGTCAAAAGTCTGGAGTTTTATTAGATGATCTTAATCGTTTTTATAACTTTTGTATTAAAGAACTGTCTTTAAATATTACTGGCTTGATGTGTTTGCCACCAATAAATTCAGATTCTAATAAATATTTTCAAATTTTAAAAAAAACTTCTGAGAAACTTAATTTAACAGATCTTAGTATGGGGATGAGTGCTGACTACGATCAAGCTATATTAAATGGATCAACCTACTTAAGATTAGGAACGGCAATTTTTGGAGCACGAACCGTTTAACCAATTGAGATTTTTGTTTTATTATTAATTAACGGTAATATTTTTAAAAAATCTTTTTTCGCTATAGCTACACATCCTTCGGTTGGTTTATATTTATCGTCAGTTATATGTAAAAAAATTGCACTTCCTTTTTCCTTAATGACTGGGTTAAAGTTGTATTTTATGTTGATGAATAAATCATAAATTTTATCTTTTCTATAAAGTTTTTCTGCTCCATATTTAAAAGGGAAACTAATTTCTTTATTGTACTTTTTACTTCTACTATCATCACACCATCCCATTTTTTTTTTAATAATTTTTTTTTTTATTTTACATTTTAGCGGTTTGTTATTATCTTTTCTGTAGTAAAACGTACCAAGTTCAAATGTTCCTTTTGGTGTTGCTAAATCTCCTTCTTTTTTTGCACTGATTATTCCGGATTTACCAATAGCACATTTTAATTTATAATCTTTATATAATAGTAAATGTTTTTTTATTTTAATATTCATAATAACTTTTTTTAATGGATAAATTAACTATATCAATTTTTGGAAATAAAATCTTTTCAGAAATTATAAATGAAATAAAGTTATTCTCTAAATTTAAACTTAAATTTTATGACAATATAGATTTATGCACAAAGGACGCTGTGAACCATGATCAATTAGTTATTTTCTTCATCACTGAAGCAAACAAACAATATTACAAAAAAATAACAAATAACAGTTTTCCACTGATTATTATTGCCAATTCTCCAATACCAAAAAATATATTATCGAGCGATTTTGTAGAACAATTGAATATACCTTTTAGCGTACTGAATTTAGAAAAAAAAATTGTTTCGCTTTTAGCAAGATATAAATTTAAAAAAAGTTCTTTAATTAATTTATGTGGCTATACAATAGATAAAAATAAACGCAGAATTAAAAAAAATAATTTAATACTTCAGCTTACAGAAAAAGAAATTAACTTTCTTATTTTATTTAGTCAAAACAACCAACCACTCAGTAGAAATTTTATTTTAAAAAATGTTTGGAATTATTCTTCCAAAAGTGACACTCATACTGTTGAAACTCATATTCATCGACTTAGAAAAAAATTTTTAGAAAAATTTAAAGATAGTAATTTTATTAAAAATAATGACAAGGGGTATTATATTTGAAAAAAAAGTTACGAAATTTTATTGCCAAGGATCTATTTTCTACAAAATATAAAAAACGTATAGTTAGATCCAAAAAAGGGAAGGGGAGTTATAAAAGAAAATCTAAAAATTTAAATAAGATCAGATAGTTTTTTTTTAGGTCTGGCACCTAGAATTTTGATTATTTCAGCAGCGGACTTTGTTCCTAATTTTAAGGATTTTTCAAATCCCATTTTATTGATAAACCCATGAACAAAGCCTGAAGCAAATAAATCGCCCGCTCCGGTGAGATCAACTACTTTTTCAATTTTTTCAGATGGCACTTTAACTATTTCTTTTTTATGAACTAAAGTGACTCCTTTTTCACCCATGGTGATCACAAAAATTTTATTTAAAGTAGATAATTCTTGGATAATCTTTTCTATGTTATCGTACTCAAATAATGATTTAAATTCTCCCTCATTACCAAATAGTAAATCTATTTTATTTTTAGTTAGATCTAAAAATTCTTTTTTATATCTTTCTACACAAAACACATCTGATAATGATAAAGAAACTAAAGTTGAGTTTTTGATTGCAATTTCAATTGATTTGCTGATTGCATTTTTTGCTTCCGGCGTGTCCCATAAATAACCTTCAATTAATATTAATTCGGATTGTTCTATTTCTTTATGATTAACTTCTTTTTCACTTAATTTGTTGGCAATTCCCAAATAGGTAGTCATTGTTCTCTCTCCATCCGGGGTTATAAAAACAAAACAAATGCCAGTTGAATCTTTATATGTTTCATTATTAAAATTAAATCCAACATTTTCTTTCCTTAAATTTTCAAAATATTTTTTACCGAATAAATCATTATTCAACTTTCCAATAAAATAAACTTGATTACCAAAAGAAGACAATCCAACAATTGAATTTGCTACGGAACCTCCAGCAATAAATTCAGATGGTTTAACTTCATTTTGTAATTTTTTTAATTCATCTTCATTAATTAATTTCATGGTACCTTTTTGAAGATTGTGTGACTTGAGAAAATTTTCATTAACTTTGCAAACTGCATCAACAATTGCATTTCCAATTCCCAAAGCTTTATTTTTTTTAGACATACTTTGTTTTATCTTTGAAATTACAATTTTTAAATACAACACATTTATTACATAATGGATTTCTCGCTTTACAGGTATATCTTCCGTGTAAAATTAATAAGTGATGAGCAATTTTTAAAAATTGTTTAGGGACCACTTTCATCAGATTTTGCTCAACTTTTTCAGGAGTTTTACCTGGTGCAATTAATGTTCTATTACTTACTCTAAATATGTGGGTATCAACTGCTATTGTGCTTTGACCAAAAGCCACATTGAGTATTACATTTGCTGTTTTTCTTCCCACTCCTGGTAATGCAATCAAGTCTTCAAATTTATTTGGAACCGTACAGTTATATTTGTCAATTAAGATTTTAGATAAATTATAAATATTTTTTGCTTTATTTTTGTAAAGACCAATACTTTTAATATAGGACCTTATTTTATTTTCACCGAGTTTAGCAAATTTATCTGGACTATTTGCAATTTTAAATAAATTATTAGTTACATTGTTAACACTTTTATCTGTTGCCTGGGCAGATAAGATTACAGCAATTAATAAAGTGAAATTACTTGAATATTTAAGATCACTTTTGGGTTTTTTAATTTTTTTACTTAGTTTTAAGAAAAATTTCTTAATTTGTTGAGGATGCATTAAATATTCAAAACATCTCTCATTGAATAGTAACCTGGTCGCTTTTTGGTAAGCCATTGAGCTGCGTGCAGCGCTCCTTCTGAATATAAAGATCTATCATATGCATTGTGTGTTAAATTAATAACTTCCATATTATTTGAGAAAAGCACCGAATGATTTCCAACTATTTCTCCTTTACGTTTAGAACTAAAATTAATTTTTTTACCAAAAGGAAAATTATTTTTATTAAGTGATTTTTTCCCCATAATCTTTTTTAAAGATTTTCCTCTGCCTTTTGCCGCTCCTTCGCCAAGCATTAAAGCAGTACCTGAAGGATAATCTTTTTTGTGTTTATGATGTTCTTCCATTATTTTAATTAAATATTTTGATCCTAAAGATTTAGAAGTTAATTCAGCAAGATATATTAATACGTTTATTCCTAAACTCATATTTCCAGCTTTTAGAACCGGTATAAATTTCGAAATATTTTTAATATATTTTTCTTGTTTTAGACCAAATCCTGTTGTGCCAATTACAACTTTTTTTCTTAATCGTTTGGCAATTTTTAAAACTTCTATTGTGCAATTTGGAGTTGTAAAATCGATAATTACAGAAGTATTTTTAAAAGCATTTATAGAATTTTTTTGTATTTTTAAATTTCCAATTTTTCTTTTTTCTCCTATTTTTCCTTCGGTTACGCTAACAATTTGTATCTGTTTATTCTTTTTGATTGTTTTAATTAATTGTGTACCCATTCTTCCCAGACAGCCTGTTATTGAAACTTTTAATTTTTTCATATTTTATGATTTCCAAAATCTTTTTGCTTTTTCAAAAAAGTTCTTAATACTCGGGTTTGTTTTTGTATCTTCTAATTTTTTAAATTGTTCTAGGAGATTTTTTTGTTCTTTGTTCAGAGAAACAGGAACTTCTGTTACTGCTCTAATATATAAATCACCATAATCTTTGTCTCTAATAATTGGCATTCCTTTTCCTCTCAACCTAAACTGTTTTCCATTTTGAGTTCCTGCTGGGATTTTTACCTTAGCTTTTTCACCGTCTATTGTTGGAACTTCAACTGTTGTACCTAGTGTAGCGTCAGCTAAAGAAATGGGGAATTCGTAAAAAAGATTTTCCTCAGATCTTTGAAAAATACTATGAGCTTCTATCGACACAAAAATATATAAATCCCCATTTACACCTCCCTTTATACCCGCTTCTCCTTTGCCTGATAACCTAATTCTTGTTCCATCATCAACGCCTTTTGGTATATTGGTGAATATTTTTTTTCTAGTTTGTTTTTTCCCCATACCTCTGCATTCTTTACATGGACTAGAAATTTGTTCTCCTGAACCACTGCATTCTGGACATGTTTGCTGAATTGTAAAGAAACCTTGACTAGATCTTACCTGACCTTGACCACCACACATTGAACATGAAACTGGCTTTGATCCTGGTTCTCCACCATATCCATCACATCTTCCACATTGTTCTGATGAAGAAAAATTAATTTCTTGCTTTTTTCCATGGTAAGCATCTTCTAAAGAAATTGATAAATCATATCTCAGATCTTCACCTCTAAAACTCGAAGATCTTCCTTGCCTTCTTCCTCTTGTTTCACCAAAGCCTTCAAAAAAATCTTCAAAAATATCAGAGAAAGAAGTGGAAAATTGTGAGAAATCAAAGTTTTCAAAACCACCTCTTCCTGGCCCACCTTCAAAGGCGGCATGTCCAAATTGATCATAGTTTTTCCTTCGCTTTTTGTCGGAGAGTACATGATAGGCTTCACTTGCTTCTTTAAATTTATTTTCAGAAGCTTTATCGCCTTTGTTTTTATCTGGGTGATATTTTAGAGCTGATTTTCTGTAAGCTTTTTTTATATCTTCTGGTGAAGTTGATTTGATAACACCCAAGACTTCGTAATAATCTCTTTTTGCCATAAATTTATTGACATCTTTATATCTTTAGTCTTAGGCGCTCTTCTCTTTATCTTTTTTATCTTTATCATTCTTATCTTCTTTTACTTCCTCAAAATCTGCGTCAACAACATTGTCTTTATTCTTATCTTTACTTTCTGAACCCTTGTTTTGTTGAGCACCTTTTTTACTAGTATCTTTTTGCTGACTTTTATATACAGCCTCCCCGAGTTTCATAGAAGATTGGACCAAAGCCTGTGTTTTTTTCTTTACTTCTTCAGTATCAGTACCCTTAAGCGCATTTCTTAAATCAGAAATTCCGGTTTCTATGGCCTTTTTATCAGTATCAGAAATTTTACTTCCATGCTCTTTAAGGTTTTTTTCTGTAGTATGGATGATTGTGTCAGCTTGATTTCTAGCGTCTACTGTTTCTCTTTTCTTTTTATCAGACTCTTTGTTTGCTTCAGCATCTTTTACCATTTTATTAATTTCTTCATCGCTAAGTCCGCCAGAGGCTTGAATTTGAATTTTTTGCTCTTTGCCTGTCCCTTTATCCTTTGCTGAAACACTTACTATTCCATTTGCGTCAATATCGAATGTTACCTCTATTTGTGGAATACCTCTTGGAGCAGATGGTATTCCAACTAATTCAAAATTACCTAGCAATTTGTTGTCAGTTGCCATCTCTCTTTCACCTTGCAAAACTCTAATAGAAACCGCTGGTTGATTATCTTCGGCGGTGGAAAATACCTGGCTTTTTTTTGTTGGTATAGTTGTATTCTTTTCAATAAGTTTTGTAGAAACAGCTCCCAATGTTTCAATTCCTAATGACAATGGCGTTACATCTAAAAGCAGAACATCTTTTACATCGCCCTGCAATACACCAGCTTGAATAGCTGCGCCCATTGCAACAACTTCATCTGGATTTACACTTTTGTTTGGTTCTTTTCCAAAAAAGGTTTTAACGCTTTCAATTATTTTTGGCATTCTAGTCATTCCACCAACAAGAACTACTTCGTTGATTTCAGCAGCGCTAAAACCAGAATCTTTCAGTGCTGTTTTACATGGGGGAATTGTTTTTTTAATTAAATCCTCAACTAGAGCTTCTAATTTTGCTCTGGTTAATTTTATATTGATATGCTTTGGTCCGGTTTTATCTGCGGTAATAAATGGTAAATTTATTTCGGTTTGTGTTGTTGAAGAAAGTTCGATTTTTGCTTTTTCAGCAGCTTCCTTAAGTCTTTGTAAAGCTAATTTATCAGTTCTTAAATTTATTCCATTATCTTTTTTAAATTCATCAACTAAGTAATTTACAATTTTGTCATCAAAATCTTCTCCACCTAAGAAAGTGTCTCCATTTGTTGATTTCACTTCGAAAACACCGTCACCAATTTCAAGGATTGATAAATCGAACGTACCACCACCCAAATCATATACAGCTATTTTTTTTCCAGCCTTTTTATCTAGCCCGTAGGCTAGAGAAGCTGCAGTGGGTTCATTAATAATTCTAAGAACTTCTAAGCCAGCTATTTTACCCGCGTCTTTAGTTGCTTGTCTTTGTGAATCATTAAAGTAAGCGGGTACGGTAATTACTGCTTTTTTAACTTCTTGTCCTAAATATTTTTCTGCTGTCTCTTTCATTTTTTGTAAAATGAAAGCTGATATTTGTGATGGTGAATATTTTTTGCCTCTTGATTCTAACCAAGCATCATTATTGTCCGATTTGATAATTTTAAATGGTACTCTTGCAATATCTTTTTTAACGTATTTATCTTCAAAATTTCTTCCCATTAATCTTTTTACAGCGAATAGAGTATTCTCTGGATTAGTTACAGCTTGTCTTTTAGCTGATTGACCAACTAATATTTCGTCATTTTCGCCAAACGCTACTACGGAAGGTGTTGTCCTTGCTCCTTCAGCGTTCTCTAAAACCTTTGCTTGCCTACCATCCATAATGGCAACACACGAATTGGTGGTTCCTAAATCAATTCCTATAACTCTACTCATAAAATTAGCTTCCTTTTGTTGCTATATGGGCCTTTTTTTGTCGACTACAAGTTAAAAAATTATTTTTTCTCGTCATTTTCCTCACTTTTTGTCTCATTAGTTTTGGTTTCTTTATCTTTTTGCTCTCTTTTTTTGGTTACACCAACCAAAGAAGGTCTTAGCAAGCGATCTTTCATCATGTATCCTTTTTGTATTTCCTGAATAACGGTTCCAGCTTCTTTTGTATTATCTTCAATTTCCAGCATTGCCTGGTGAAAATTTGGATCAAATTTTTTGTTTAAACATTCTATTGCTTCAATACTATTTTTCTTAAAAATAGATACTAGGTCTTTTTTTACAATTTCAATTCCCTCAATAATTTTGCCTAGGTCTTTATTATTTTTTAAAGCATCATCATTTTTAAATGAATTAATTGCACGATCAATATTATCTAAAAGTGATAAGGATTCTCTCGCAAAATTAAAACCACCAAAATCAAAAGCTTCTTGTCTTTCTCTCTCAAATCGCTTTCTTTGATTTTCCGTTTCAGCAATTGCTCTGAGTAATTTTTCTTCAACTGCTTTAAGTTTATCTTCAGCAGTCTCTTCTTTTGCCGGAAAGTCTTTTTTTTCTTTTGGCTCATTTTTATGAGCCTTGCTTTTATCTTCTGAAAAAGGTTTTTCTTCTTCTTTTATATCTGGTTTTGTCATTAGTTTGATATATGGTCACTTAAAAAAAAAATACTAGTACAAAAATGAAAAATATTAGAGAAATTATAGTTGGAACAAATAATAACGGAAAATATAAGGAAATATGTGATTTGTTGCCGAATAAAATTAAAAAATATTCCCCAAAAGAATTTAAAATTTCTAGTCCCAAAGAGATTGGAAAAAGTTTTGCAGAAAATTCTATGATAAAAGCATCATATTTTTCTAAAAAAACTAATTTAGTTTGTTTGTCGGATGACTCAGGTTTAGAAATAGAACTCTTAAAAGGGGCTCCTGGAATTTATTCTGCGAGGTGGGGCGGCATTAAAAATAATTTTGATGAAGCAATTCAAAAAGTTTTTAAAGAAATGAGTAAAATTAAAAAAGATTGGAAAAACGAAAATGCCGCGCGATTTATTTGTTGCATGACTCTTTTTTGGCCTGATGGTAAAAATTATTCGAGCAAAGGTATAGTAAAAGGAAAAATTTCGACAAAAAAAAGGGGAAATAACGGATTTGGTTATGACCCACTTTTTATTCCCGATGGGTTTAATAAAACTTTCGGAGAAATGAAACCTAAATTAAAGATGTCTATTGACCATAGATTTAAGGCGTTTTTCAAAATAAAAAAATTTTTTAACTAATATACTTTAAGAAACTTTTTATCAGAAACCTTGTAAATTTTAAGTTGATGTTTGCTTAGGTTATCTTTTATAATAAACTCTCCATGAAGGCCTTTGAAACCATTTGTATTATATAATTGATCAGGTTTGAATTGGGCATCGTTATTAAACCAACAATAGTAGATCAATCCTAATGCATCATAAGCCAATATAGAGACCTGGCTAGGCTCTTCTCCGAAAGTATCTAAATATTTTTTTTTAAATTTCTTTAAGTTATCAAAATCAATAGCTGGGAAATGTAAATTTTGTAAAGCGTTTTCGTTAAAAAAAGTCTCATCAAACCATTGATTCAAGGTGAAAAAATTTACTTCGTTGCTCGAAACATCAGAAAACATAAAAGATGTTAAAACACTCTTCAATCTTTCGCCAAAATCTATCACAAGCACGGAGTCAAAATTTACTTTACCCAAGGTATGTTTTTGTTCTAATTCTTCAAGTTCTTTTTTATCTTTATACAAATCTGATTTTTCAAGTATATCAATTCTTCTTTCCAGATCTTTTTTCCTTTCTTGATAATTTGTTATTTTTTTAATTTCACCAGTTATTTTTTTTGCGCTAGTATTATAGGCAAAAACTTTATAAAATTTCAATTCACTATTGGTAATAATTTTAGCTTGACTTGTAAATTGAGATTTAGGTGATAAAAGCAAAGTATTAGAAACTTCAATTTCATCGAAATATTTTTTTAGAACGTCAATTTGTGAGATGATATTAATTCCAAAAGCAATGGTGTTTTTTGGGATTTTCTGAGTTTTGTTTGTTAATGAAATAAAAGTGATACTATTTATTTCATTAAGCCTTTCTAAACTTTCGTAAAAAATTGGACCTATAACCACTTTTATGCCGAGTTTCTCAAATTCTTTGGCTGATAGATAAGCATCCAAAGCATTTGCTTTACTATCTTTAGGATAAATTTTTATGTTTTCGTTTCCTATGTCAAATAATGCTAGTTGAATGGCTTTTAAAAAAGATTGTCCTGTATCTTGAAATTTTCCCGACAGAGGAAGCAAAACTCCTATTTTTAAGATTTTTTCATTTTCTGTGATATCTTCATTTGAATTTTGGATAAGCGCACTACTATTTATTGTAAAAAATAAATAAGTTAATATCGAGAATATAAATAACTTTTTCATAGATTTAAATTAACTCAAATAGCATAGAATGTAATTTAGGCATCAAATGGACAAAAATAAACAGCAAACTGTTAGTTCTGGGCTCTACTTAGTATCGACTCCAATTGGTAACATGGAGGACATAACTTTTAGGTCACTTAATGTCTTAAAAAAGTCGAATATTATTTTATGTGAGGATACAAGAAGATCAGGAAAATTACTTTCTTATTTTCAAATAAAAAACAAGCTTCTGTCCTATCATAAATTTAATGAGAAAAAAATTTGCAGTACGGTAATTGATTCTATAAAAAAAGATAAAGTTGTTTCACTAATTTCTGATGCTGGAACACCCACTATTTCCGACCCAGGTTTAATACTTGTAAACAAGTGTATTGATGAAAATTTAAGTGTTCATCCAATCCCGGGTCCTTCTGCAGTCACTTCAGCAGTTAGTGTTTCTGGTTTTAGTGATCAATATCTATTTTATGGTTTTTTGACAAAAAAGGAAAATGAGTTAGACAAGGTGTTAAAAAGTTTGTGTAATTTGGATTATTCTATTGTTTTCTTTATCCCTGCCTCAAAAATTAATTTTTATATATCAAAATTTAAAGACTATTTTTTTGATAGAAAAATATTAATAGCAAAAGAAATGACCAAAATACATGAAGATTTTATTAGAGGAAAGGTTGCATCAATTAAGGTTTTATCTGAAAATTTAAAAGGTGAGTTTACTGTAGTTATATCGGAAAAAAATAAAGAAAAAAACATTCAAAAAGAAATTAACGAATCAGTTAAAATAGAAATAAAGAAGATGCTCAAAAAATATAGCCATAAAGATGTTGTTGAATTTATTACAAAAAAAGAAAATTTACCAAAAAAAATAGTTTATGATTTTTGTCTAAAACTGAAAAAATGAATTTAAAAAAAAATATTATAGTATTATTTCTTATTGTTTCACTAAGTGCTTGTGTTGGTTCTTCAACAAGTGGAGTATTCGGTTCGGGAGTAAGTATTGCTTTAGATCCTAGAACTTTGGGTACTCAAATAGATGACTCAATTATGCAAAAAAATTTAGTAGCCAGATTAGTCCTGTCTGAAAAAAAATATTTTGTTAAAATTTCTATAAAAGTGCTTGATGGAAGAATTTTCTTAGGTGGTAAAGTAGATGAGCCTGAAGAAAAATTAAAAATAACTAAAATGGCATGGGAAACTAAAGGTGCAAGATCTGTTAAAAATAATATTGCAATAAAACAAAAATTTTCTTTTAAAAATATAGTTACAGATGTTTTAATAACGTCTCAATTAAGAACCGCTTTAATATTAAACAAAAACGTAAAAGCAGTTAATTTTAATATCGATACAATTAACCAGAAAATTTACGTATTTGGTATTGCGCATGATGAAAATGAAAAGAAAGAAATTATCCAGGAAGCAAAACAAATAGTCGATGTTAAAGAAGTTGTAACAAGTATCCTCATGGTTTCAGATTTAAGTAGACAAAGAGAATAAGTTAATTTTTTTTGTAATCAATTGCCTCAGAAGAATAAGCAGCCACTGAGGCTAAATTTAATATATCAGAAGTAGAAGATCTTAATGGTGCGATTTCAATTGGTTGTCCTAGTCCAACTAAAAATGGTCCGATAATTTTTGCACCACCCAAAGTTTTCATCATCTTTAAGGAAATTGCTGCACTATGTTGTGCTGGCATAATTAAAATATTAGCATTTCCTACAATTTCCGAAAAAGGATAAAGTTCTTTGTATTTTTCATCCATGGCAACATCTGGTTGCATTTCTCCATCAAATTTAAAATCAATTTTTTTATTTTTTAATATTTCAACGGCATCTCTTATGTGCTTTGTTCTTTGAGTTTTTGGTATTCCAAAAGTTGAATGGGACAAAAAAGCAATTTTGGGGTCAAAACCAAATAATCTAACAACTCTTGCACATGATATTGCTATATCAGCAAGCTGTTGTGCATTTGGATATTCGTGAACATGTGTGTCTGCCATAAATATAGTTTTACCTCTACTTACCACCATATTTAAACCGAACATTATTTCGCCTGGCCGAGGATCTATTACCCGTTTAATTTTATCTAAAGTGTCAGAATAACGTCTAGTATTTCCTGTGACCATTGCATCCGCATCGCCGCTTGCAACCATACAAGATCCCCACATAACCCTATCATTTCTAATTAATCTATCGCAATCTCGTTCTAAAAGCCCTTCTCGTTGTAATTTTTTATAAAGAAGTTTAGCATATTTATTTCTTTTCTCTTTATTTGTTGAGTTGACTATTTCTATTTTAAAATTTTCATCCAGACCAATTTCTTTTAATCTTTCTTTAACTCTCTCTTCTTTTGCCACTAAAATTGGAATTCCTAATCCACTGTTTTTAAAAGCAATTGCCGCCTTTAAAGTATTTTCGTCCTCTCCTTCAGCAAAAACAACTCTTTTCTGAGTTTTTTTAATCTGGGCATTAATACCTTGCATTATAGTTACAGAAGGATCGAGTCTTTGTTTTAATTGATCTTTATAAACTTCAAAATCTTTAATTTCTTTTCTTGCAACTCCACTTTTGATTGCAGCTTTTGCTACAGCTACTGGTATTACGCTAATTAACCTTGGATCAAAAGTTGAAGGAATAATATATTCTTTTCCATATCGTGGTCTTTCTCCACCCATGGCGGCCGCAACTTCATCAGGCACATCTTCTCTCGCAAGTGCCGCAATTGCGTGTGCAGCTGCTATTTTCATTTCTTCGTTGATTATTTTTGCTCTTACATCTAAAGCTCCTCTAAATATGTAAGGGAAACCTATTACGTTATTTACTTGATTTGGATAATCAGATCTTCCTGTTGCTATAATAGCATCATCTCTTACTTCCTTAACATCTTCAGGTTTAATTTCTGGATCTGGATTTGCACAAGCAAAAATTATTGGATTTTTTGCCATTTTTTTCACCATATCTTTGCTTAGTATATTTTTTGCAGACAATCCTAAGAAAACATCAGCTTCTTTAATTACTTCTTCAAGCGTTCTAAATTTTGTGTCTATAGCGTGAGCTGATTTCCATTGGTCGAGGTTGTCTCTTCCTCTGTATAAAACTCCTTTGCTATCAAGCATAATTATGTTTTCATTTGGAATACCGCTGACTTTAAATAGATTAGTACAAGCAATTGCCGAGGCACCAGCTCCGTTCACAACAACTTTTATATCTTTAATGGATTTGCCAGAAATATCTAAAGCGTTAATTAAACCTGCTAGAGTTGTTATAGCTGTACCATGTTGATCGTCATGAAACACTGGAATATCTAATGTCTCTTTTAATTTTTGTTCTATAATAAAACAATCAGGAGCCGCAATATCTTCTAAGTTAATACCTCCAAAACTTTTTCCAAACTTTGTTATACAATTTATAATTTCATCGGGATCAGAAGAATCTATTTCTAAATCTATGGCATCTATATCTGCAAAACGCTTAAATAATACTGCTTTACCTTCCATAACAGGTTTTGAAGCTAGAGCACCTAAGTTGCCCAGACCAAGTATTGCTGAGCCATTACTAATTACTGCTACCAAATTTCCTTTAGTTGTGTAGTCATAAGCTGCATCTGGATTTTCTGCTATTGCTTTTACCGGAGCAGCAACTCCTGGTGAATATGCTAGCGCTAAATCTCTTTGTGTCGACATTGGTTTAGAGGAATTGATTTCGATTTTTCCTGGTTTACCACTATTGTGAAAATCTAAAGCTTCTTGATCAGTGTATTTTTCTATTTTTGACTTTTTCTTCATTTGAAAAGTGAGTATCTTGTAATTGTCACAAAATTAAGGCTTGTATGTCAAGATGAACTTAATAGCTTCTGCATCAACATTCAGCTTCTTTACTTTAATAAGCCGGGTACTTGGCTATGTAAGAGATATATTAATTGCAATTTTTTTGGGAACCAGTCTTTTTGCAGATGCTTTTTTTGTTGCTTTTAGATTACCCAATACATTTAGAAGATTATTTGCAGAAGGAACATTTAATGCAGCATTTATTCCTAGTTATGCTGGAGCGTTAGCAAAAAATAAATTAGAAGCAAATAATTTTGCAAAAAACGTATTTAATTTGCTTTTTATTATTTTACTATTTTTTGTTTTGATGGCAGAAATTTTCATGCCTAAATTAATTTTTTTAATAGCACCAGGTTTTTATAAAGATCCTGAAAAATTAAAACTTGCGATCGATTTAAGTAGAATTACTTTCCCCTTTTTATTTTTTATTTGTTTAGCTTCCTTTTTTGCAGCTATACTTAATTCATATAATAAATTTGCTGTTGCAGCAGCGGCTCCTATTATATTAAACGTGATTTTAATTGGGTCATTATTTTTCTCGCAATGGCTCAATATATCAGATGTTTTAACATTATCCTATGCTGTGTCTTTTGCGGGTTTTTTACAGCTATTAATTTTATTATTTTTTGTTAGAAAAAATTTTAAACCAATTTTGAGTATGAAAATAAAAATTAATGAAGAAATAAAATTTTTTTTTCGTAAATTACTTCCAAGTATTTTTTCTTCAGGCGTAACCCAAATTAATATTTTAGTTGGAACTATAATTGCTTCTTTTCAGGCTGGTGCAGTTTCATACCTTTATTATGCAGACAGAGTTTACCAAATAAATCTTGCTGTTGCTGGAATTGCGGTTGGTACAGTTATGCTTCCAGAATTATCAAAACACATAAAAAATAATAATTCTGAACAGATTACTAATTTACAAAATAGAGCTTTAGAACTTTGTTTATTTTTGTCTATACCAGCCGCAACCGCTCTGGTCTTAGCATCAAAGGAAATCATTACATCACTGTTTGGTTACGGTTCTTTTGATAGTGAAAGTGTTGCCAATACTGCTATTGCGCTTACTTTTTTTGCATTTGGTGTGCCTGCATTTTCAATATTAAAAATTTTCTCAAATTTCTTTTTTGCAAGAAATGATACTAAACTGCCTTTTTATCTATCGGTAGTATCAGTAATTTTAAATATTTTGATAAGTGTATTATTCTTTAGAAAACTCGGTTTTGTTATAATACCGATAGCAACCTCAATTTCTTCTTGGATTAATGTTATTTTGTATTTTTACTTTATAAAAAAAGGAAATTTACATAATTTTGATAAAACATTTATTTACAAATTCTATCGCATGATATTCTCAACAGTTGTAATGGGAATAATATTGTATTTATTGTTGGGCCTTTTCTCTGATAAATTTAACTATAATGAGAGTTGGAAATTTATTTACTTATTTATTATAGTGATTACTAGCTTATTTAGTTACTTGTTGATTTCAAATTTTTCAGGGGCTTTTAAATTTAAAGATATTAAATTAAAATAGTTATTTTCATATATGCAAAAAAAAAGAGTATTTTCTGGAGTTCAACCAACGGGAAATTTACATTTGGGAAATTATTTAGGTGCAATAAAAAATTTTGTTGATTTGCAAAATAAATTTGAATGTATTTACTGTATTGTTGATTTACATGCTATTACCACTCGCCAAGATCCAAAAGAATTAAAATCCAATATTTTAGAAACTGTTGCGAGTTTTATTGCATCAGGCTTAAATCCTGAAAAAAACATTATATTTAATCAGGCAAGTGTTGCTGCACACAGTGAACTAGCATGGATTTTTAATTGCGTAGCAAGGATTGGATGGATGAATCGAATGACTCAATTTAAAGAAAAAGCAGGCGCCAATAAAGAAAATGCTAGCGTTGGTTTGTTGGTTTATCCCAATCTAATGGCAGCGGATATACTTATATATAAAGCTACTCATGTTCCTGTGGGAGAGGATCAAAAACAACATTTAGAATTTACAAGGGATATCGCAAAAAAATTTAATAACGATTTTAAATGTGAAGATTATTTTCCAATAGTAGAGCCTTTGATTCCAAAAGAAATATCTAGGGTTATGAGTTTGAGAGATGGTAAAAAAAAAATGAGCAAATCAGATGATTCTGATTACAGTCGAATTAATTTGAAAGATGATAAAGATTTAATTGATCACAAAATTAAAAAGGCCAAAACTGACACCGCTCCCATCCCTTCTAAGATAAATGAACTTAAAAACAGACGTGAAGCAACAAACCTTATATCAATTTATTCTAGTATAAATAGTGTTAGTGTAGAAAAGGTGCTAGACGAGTTTGGTGGAAAAAACTTTTCAACCTTTAAGAGTAAATTAAGCGAATCAGTTGTAGAAAAAATTTGTCCAATTGGAAAAGAAATTAAAAAACTATTAAAAGATGAAAGTTATTTAACTGGAGTGCTAGAAAAGGGTACAAAAAGAGCAGATTTAATAGCCAAAACTAATCTTAAAGAAATTTATAAAATTGTAGGACTTACAAAGTTCACTTGAAAAGATAATTTTTGTATAATATGAAATAGCAATCATGACTCTTAAACAAGGTGTACAAAATCTTTTTTGTCATTATATACCAGAAGTAAAAAGCGTGGAGGCTATTTAAATAGTGTCAAAACTAATTGAAAAACTTTTTAAATCATACAGAGATCAATTACTTCATTTGGCAAAACTATATGGCATAGTTGAGGTCAAGGGGTATGCGAGAAGTGCAAAAAAACTTACAACTTCCCAATTAGAATTGTTGTTAATTAAAAATCGAATTAAATTACCAATCAATCGGTCAAGTGATAAGGCAATCGCAAAGCAAGAATTAAAAGAGAATTCTATAACAAATATTTATTTGTCTATCTGTTTTGTTATTTTTATAGGATGCTTAATTGTCGTTAGACCCTATATTAAAACCATAGTTAATGAAGTTAAGTTCACTTATGTTGCAAAAGAATATAAGTCATCCGAAACTACTAAAATAAAAAAAACTGAAAAGAATCAAAAAACTGAAAAAATTCAAGAACCGGAGCTTTTTGCTTCAACACCTGATAATACAATAAGTTTAAATGCTGAGACTACCCTCAATCTTTTTGAGGATTTAAATTATGACCTTAAGGCTGTTAGAGCTGGTCAAAAAGTAAAACCAATCTATCTTACAAAACTTCCTAAGGATCTTAAGACTTTGGGTGATACAAAAACGAAAAGAGAATTATTTATTAAAATTGTCTTACCTTTGATACTTCATGAGAATGAAAAAATTATCGATGATAGAAAAAGACTTTTTAAAATTTTAGGTAAAAATTTTAATTCGCCAGGTGAAAAGGTTTGGCTTAATAGAAGATTTAAAGAGTATAAGATTGAAGATAAAGACTTAGCAGAACTTAAGATGCGAATGGATATTATTCCAGTTTCGATTGCTGTGGCGCAAGCAGCAAACGAAAGTGGATGGGGAACATCTAGATTTGCATTAGAAGGTAATGCTTTATTCGGTCAGTGGACATGGAGCAAAAAAGGCATTTCCCCAAAAAATAAAGACCCTGATCAAAGTCATAAAATTTTACAATTTCAAATTCTTAAAGCCTCAGTAAGAGCTTATAAAAATAATTTAAATACTCACAATGCATACAAAGAATTTAGAGAGGTAAGAGCGAAATTGAGACAAAGTGGAACAACAATTACAGGTCTTGCTTTAATTAAATATTTAAAAAGATATGCATCAATTGGAGAAAAGTATACAGAAATAATTGAAGGTATTATGGTTCAAAATTCGTTAACAGATTTTGATAAAGCGAATTTATTACCTACAAAATTAAAAAAGGGAATCGCGTTATAATTATTTAGTATTCAATATTCAGCAATAACATATTGAATACCTAACCATCTCCATTTACCACTTTCCACCCAAAGAGAACAATTTATTCTTCCTCTTTCACTTTTAAATTTATCTTTAAGTAATATTAATAATTCATTTTCATTTAGAAACTTAATATCAGATTTTCTCCAAATATTACCTTCATTGGAATAACAATTAATATTTTTAATATTAATTAAATCCTCAAAAAATTTAATTTTTACCTTTGGTGGATTTTCATTAATTTCAAGATATCTATCTTCCGGAGTTATATTTTCATATGGGAAAGGTAATGTTGAAAGAATTGATTTGAATCTTTTTAATTCACCGTATTTTTCATTAATAGGAAATCTTGGTAATTCTAAGAGATTCTTAGTTTGATCAATTACTCCAGAATGTTGACCAAAGGCATATTTGAAATTTAAGTCTTGAACAATTTTTTTTAAATTATTGCTGTATTCTCCAAATGGGTAAGAAAAAATTGTTGTTGAATGTCCAAGTTCTTTTTTAAAAATTTTGATAGAAGTTTCCAGATCATATTTTATTTTATCATCCTCCCAATCAACCAAATATTCATGAGAATGACTATGATTACCAATGGTTACTAAATTACTTGCATCCACTTCTTTAATTTGATTCCATGTCATGTACCCATGTTTACCAACTTCTCTGGTATTTACGAAAAGTATAAATGGAATTTTTTTGTTTTTAAGTATAGGCCAAGCATTTAAATAGAAAGACTCGAATGCATCATCAATTGTTAGAAGTATATAATTTTTGTCTATCCTAGTTTTGATAATTTCTTCAAATTTTTTAAAGCTTATAAATTTAATTCCAGAATTATTTATTTCTTTTATATGCTCAGAAAAAATTTCATTTCTTATATTAGTTGATGGATATTTGTTTTCTTCAAATCTGTGATACATCAAAGTGATTATACCTTTGTTTACATCCAAATTATTTATACTTGTTCCAAAAGATTTACTTATTGATATTAAAAGTAGTATTAATACAAATATTATGAATTTTTTATCGATAGATTGCAGCACAGATTTAGGATCATTATTTATAAAAGTTGAAAATAAAACATTTAATAAAATTTTGCAAAGTGATAAGTACAGTAATGATTTGTTAATGAAACAAATTTTAGATTTTTTTATCGAAAATGGTCTAAGCTTTAGCGATATATCAGAAATTTTAGTAAATCAGGGACCAGGAAACTTTTCTGCGTTAAGAAGTTCTTTGGCAACAGCAAAAGGGATAAGTTTAGCAAGAAATTTAAAGTTATTTGGGTACAACACTTTTTTGTGGTCTTGCATAAAGTTTTTTAATAAACGGGACATAATTTATAGCTTAACAAAATATAGAGAAAAATATTTTGTAAAAAAATTTGATAAAAATCTCATTAGCAATACAAAAATAGAAGAAATTACAAAGGAAGAAATAACAAAAAAATATAATAACAATTTTAAAGTAATTACAAAAAGAGTAGTAAAATATTTTGATGACGAAATTCTTAAACTTAATAATTTAAATATTATAACTTTGGATCATAAAGAGCTAGAATTTCTCAGATTAAGAGATTTATTAGAAAAAAGTTTGATAAGTCCAATATATTTAAGTTAAAGTGTTTTTGAAAATATTTAGTTAAGTTGTAATATAAAAGTATAAAAATGGAAGTTGATATTGAAAGTAAGTGTATACAAAAAGGTGTTAGACTAACGGAACAAAGAAAACTAATAGCAAAAGTTATGTCCGAATCCGAAAGTCATCCCGATGTAGCTGAACTTCACAAGAAAGTTGGTAAGTTTGACTCTAAAATTAGTATTGCAACAATTTATAGAACTGTGAAATTATTTGAAGAAGCGGGCATTGTTTCGAAACATGATTTTAAAGGCAGTAAGTCAAGGTATGAACAGGCTCCTGAAGAACATCACGATCATTTAATAGATATTAATAGTGGAGAGATAACAGAATTTGTTAATGAAGAAATAGAAAAATTACAAAAACAAGTAGCCGAAAAACTTGGTTATAGGCTTGTTGATCATAGACTAGAGCTATATGGTTCAAAAATTAAAAAGTAAAAAAACAATTGTCTAAAAAAATATTTATCAAAACTTTTGGCTGTCAAATGAATGAATACGATTCAAATCGTATTTATGACTTAATTTCAGTAATTGACTTTAAAAAAACTGATATTAAAAAAGAAGCCGATTGTTTTGTTTTAAATACATGTCACATAAGAGAAAAAGCAACTGAAAAAGTTTATGATGAAATTGGAAGAGTTAAAAAAGATTTTAGAAATTTAAAAAAACCTTTGGTTATTGTTTCTGGTTGCGTTGCCCAAGCAGAGTCTGAAGAAATGTTAAAACGAGAGCCATATATTGATATAGTAATTGGACCTCAGTCTTATCATAAAATTTCTGATTTAATTTTAAACTATCAAAGAACAAAAAAAAAATTTAATGAAACAGAATTTGATGTAGTAAGAAAATTTGACGAATTGCAAAAAATTTCTAATTCACAGAATAAAATTTCATCTTATTTAACAATCCAAGAGGGATGTGATAAATTTTGCCATTTTTGTGTAGTTCCATATACAAGAGGACCAGAGTACTCAAGGCCTTTTGATCAGATTATTACAGAAGCGTATACTTTAGTTAAGAATGGAGCTAAAGAAATTACTTTGCTTGGTCAAAATGTTAATGCTTATAATTGTTTCGATAAAAATAATAATTATAAATTATCATCATTAATATACGAACTAAACAATATTAAAAATTTAAAAAGGATAAGATTTACAACTTCACATCCTAAAGATATGACAAATGATTTAATCAATTGTTTTAAAGACTGTAAAAAACTTATGCCCTTTTTGCATCTTCCTGTACAGAGTGGATCAGATAAAATTCTTAAGTTAATGAATAGAAAACACGACCTAAATTATTATCTATCAATAATTAAAAAGTTAGAAAAAATCAACAAAGATATAAAATTTTCCAGTGATTTTATTGTTGGATATCCAGGAGAAACGGAAAGTGACTTTGAGGATACAATTACGCTTATTAAAAAAATAGGTTTTGTTAATTCTTATTCATTTATTTTTAGTCCAAGGCCAGGGACTCCTGCAGCGAATAAAAAATTAAATGATTTAACGGAAAGTAAAAAAAGGCTTCAAAAATTGCAAAGTATTTTAGAAAGTTTTCAGCTTGAAAAAAATAAAAAATACCGAGGAAAATATTGCGAGGTGCTTGTGGAAAATAAATTAGATATGCAAGAAAAATATTTTGGAAGAACCAAATGTATGTCTCCGGTTATATTTGAATCCGATAGTTGTAAACCCGGAGAATTAGTTAATGTGAAAATTGCATCTATTAATCAAAATAATTTATTTGGTATTCACCAGAGCAATAAAGAAAAGGCAGCATAGTTTTTGTGAAAATAAATAAGCAAAATAAAAATAGTAAAGAAATTTCTGTCACCTATGCTGATGATGATTCAATAAATATCAGTATATTTGATAATCAAATTTTGATGGGAGTCGTTGGAGCATTTGATAATAATCTTAAGGAATTAGAAAGGTTTAGTGGCTCAAAAATTTATTTTAGGGGAAATTCAATTGCCATTAAAGGCAAGAAATTTGAAAACGAAAGGGTTAAAAGTGCAATTGAATATTTAATTGATAGGTTTAGATCAGATAAAAAGATTGATAGAAATGATATAATTTCGTCATTAAATAATGACGTGATAAATGATATTAAAAACCAATCAACAGTTCAGCCTCTCGGAGAGGTAATAAAGACTCCAAAAAGATCTGTGATATCTAGATCAAAAAAACAAAAAGAATACGTTAAATCTCTTAAAAATAATCAAATAACAATGTCTTTGGGTCCAGCTGGTACTGGCAAAACGTATTTAGCTGTTGCAGTAGCTTTGTCTATGTTGTTAGAGAAAAAAGTTGAAAGAATAATACTGTCTAGGCCAGCGGTTGAAGCAGGTGAAAGATTAGGTTTTTTGCCCGGAGACATGAAAGATAAAATAGATCCTTATTTAAGACCTTTATACGATTCTCTCTATGATTTGCTGGACTACGATAAAATTCAAAGAAAAATTGAATCTGGCGCT
>Ga0208704_100117_pt1 | contig 21232 bp, 20 predicted proteins | sample DeeseametaMP0144_FD_184221 | JGI IMG/M metagenome (GOLD analysis project Ga0208704, IMG submission 184221) | Marine microbial communities from the Deep Atlantic Ocean - MP0144 (SPAdes) | ecosystem: Environmental > Aquatic > Marine > Oceanic | place: West of Cape Verde, Atlantic Ocean | collected...
GAGGTAATCCCAAGCGCAATAGCAATTGGTTCTTGATGATGAAGTAGGAATTAAACATTAAACCCACGTAAGTAGGTTTAAGTAGGTTTTAAATAACGGAATCAAATCCTATCTACTACGAACGGGATCGCTGGTTGCAGCCATGGCTATTTTATTCTGCGTGCAGTCGTATTTTGTATTTCGTTTACTACAGCAAGATAAACAACTGAACAGGGCTGCGCTGAAGGATATTTATACCTATGCATATAGTCCATCGAAAGGAATTATTACAGGGATGGCACGTGAAATGATTATGTACTTTAAACTGGGTTTTCATCCTAATCATCACGATACCGACGCTTTACTTGAGAAGTGGAAGCTAAAATTAGGGTTTTAAGCAGTTTTGGCTCTTTGAGCGATGTAAATCGCTCTTTTTTTTGTTCGGTTTTTAGCACAAATTTTTTATACTGTGACCTCCACATTTTAGAAAGATAAACGAAGATGATTCGTTTAATGCAAGCTGCGGATTTAAACCAAGTTGCGCAGATTGAAAATTTAGTTCAAACCCACCCTTGGAGCCTACAACAGTTCCAAGAGTCTATACAGTCTTATCATAGTACCGTGATTGAACAGGCGGGGCAGGTCGTAGGCTTTTGTATCCTCCAGCCTGTTCTTGATGAAGCTAATTTATTGTTAATGGCCATTCATCCAAGCCAGCAAGGCAAAGGGCTGGGTTATCAGCTATTAGATGCTTCACTGGCACAACTTAAAAACAACCCGATACAAGTATTTTTAGAAGTCCGTGAGAGCAATCAAGCAGCGATTGCCTTGTATGAAAAGTCCGGTTTTCATCAAATTGATTTGCGTAAAAATTATTATCCTAAACCAGATGGTGGTCGTGAGCATGCCATTATTATGGTGAAATCGTGTAGTGATGACTTTTCCGAGTTATTTAAATAAGAGAACAGTTGAGCTTCTGTATGGTGCCATTATTTAATAATGGCGTTATTCCACCCCGAAGGTAGGGTGGTCATTAAGGAGTTTCCCAGTTGCTGCACTTCCTCGCTACTCAGGCTATGATTGAGTCTGCGCCACTGACCATCAATTAACAATTCTAGCGGTAAATACTGCGATTTGTAGTTCATTTTTTCTGAGTGCGGCACCCAATAGCCCAAATACACAAACTGCAAAGCGCGTGCTTTGGCGAGCTCGATTTGTTTTAAAATGGCGAAAGTGCCGAGTGAGCGTTTGTTTTCATCGGGATCAAAAAAGGTATAAACCGCAGATAAGCCATCATCTAAAGGGTCGCAGGTCGAAACACAGATGAGTTGGTCTTCTTTCCACAGCTCTAAGAAAAAGCTCTCGGTACAGCTATGTACGAGGAATTTATCAAACTGATCGCGACTAGGTGGGAACATGTCTCCATCGGCATGGCGTTTAAAAATATAACGCTCATATAAGTCATAATGTTTTTTGGTGGCATCCGCAGTGCGGGTAATTTTTAAAGTGAGGTCTTGATTGCGTTTCCATGCTTTTTTTTGACTGCTGTTCATTTTAAATTCGCGCACAGGTACGCGGCTAGATAGGCACTGTCGACACAGATGACACTCTGGGCGGTAGACAAAATCACCACTCCGGCGAAAACCCACCCGAGAAAGTTCGGACAGCGTGACGACATCAATACGATGCGCTGGATCGAGAAATACCATCCGGGCTGACTTTTTTTCTAGATAGCTGCAGTCATGCGGTGGCGTGATGTAATACTGTAAATCATTCAGTAGGGACTTCGGGTGATACGAATTCATGATAAATCCCTCTATTATTCTTTATTCAGTCAGTCGCGCATTTTGCGCTATTGTTTTACTTGAAAATACACCCTCCTGATACATTTTCCAATCGATAGCGGGTTGATTTACAACATCTTGTAACGATTTTAAGTAGGTTTGCCGAGAAAGTGTACAAGCACCGAGGCTTAAAAGATGATCATTGACCAATTGGCAGTCAATCCAAGGCAGCTTATTTTCACGGCCAATCAACATCAGCGTATAAAATGCCATTTTTGAGACATCCGTTTCGGTACTGAACATGGACTCCCCAAAACAGCCGTGTCCAATGCTGATGCCGTATAGTCCACCAACCAAGCGTGTTTGATCCCAAACTTCAACGCTATAGCCATAACCCGCATCAAACATTGCGCAGTAGCCATCAATAATATCTTCACTGATCCACGTGTCATCAGCGTAGCTGCGTGGCAGTGAGCAGGCACGGATCACTCGTTCAAAAGCCTGATTGATGGTGATGCGATAATCCTGCTTTTTCATACTCCGAAGGAGGGTTTTACTGGGCTGATAATCCTGCGGGCGAATGATGCAACGTGGCTCGGGGCACCACCAGCAAATGGGCTCGCCTGTTGAGAACCATGGAAATAAACCATGGGTATAGGCTTCAAACAGGGTAGAAGGGGAGAGGTCTGCACCGATACAAATTAAGCCTTCACCCTCAGGGTCAACTTCAAGCGGATCGGGAAAGATATACTCAGAAGGCGGTAACTGCTGCATAGTGGTGTGTATACATGATAAAAAATGACTTTAAGATCATACATAAAAAAACCGCCTATGGAAGGCGGTCTTTTTCAAGGCTTAGATTATTCGCCTAAAGCATCCAAATACTTTTCCGCATCTAGCGCAGCCATACAGCCAGAACCCGCTGAAGTGATCGCTTGACGATAAACGCTATCAGCAATGTCACCTGCTGCGAATACACCAGCGACAGAAGCAGCTGTGGCATTACCAGATGTACCGCTTTGAACTTGGATATAGCCATCACGTAAGTTCAATTGACCATCGAACATTGCGCTGTTTGGTTTGTGGCCAATTGCAACAAACAAACCTTGAACATCAATATCTTGTGTAGATTCGTCTTGAGTTGATTTTAAGCGAACTGCGGTTACTCCTGTGTTGTCACCTAAAACCTCATCCACTTGGTGATTCCAAATGATGCTAATTTTGCCTTCTTTTTCTTTTTCAAATAAATGATCTTGAAGGATTTTTTCAGAACGCAATGAATCACGACGGTGAACCAAAGTCACATGCGATGCAATGTTAGACAAATATAGTGCTTCTTCAACGGCAGTATTACCACCACCCACAACCATCACTTTTTGGTTTTTATAGAAGAAACCATCACAGGTTGCACATGCGCTCACGCCTTGGCCCATAAAAGCAGCTTCAGACTCAAGACCTAAGTACTGAGCGGTTGCACCTGTGGCAATAATCAGTGCATCACAAGTGAACTCATCCATGTCACCTTTGAGTATAAAGGGACGTACAGAAAGATCGACTTCATTGATATGATCGTAGATGATTTCGGTACCAAAGCGTTCCGCATGCGCTTGCATACGTTCCATCAGTGCAGGACCTGTTAAGCCTTCAGGGTCACCCGGCCAGTTATCGACTTCAGTCGTTGTCGTTAGCTGACCACCGAGTTGGATACCCGCAATCAATGTAGGCTTTAAGTTGGCACGCGCAGCATATACCGCAGCGCTGTAACCCGCAGGGCCTGAACCGAGAATAATCAAACGTGAGTGACGAGCGCTCATACGTAGAATCCTTTTTTTATTTAGAAATTTGTGGAATTATACGTGAAACTCTATAACAGTTGTGTGAGTTCAATGTCGATATTATTGATCAATCAAATCGATTTGAGCTATATAGAAGAAATATGCGGTGTAGAGCGGGAAAAAGTGGAAAAATCATCTGCTCGCTATACATAAAGCATTTAAGAATAGTGCATCTTTTTATAAAGAAGAGGTGCATAATATGACGTTTATTGTGAAACTTTTGCTTTAGGTTTCGAACAAAAACATTAATGAAGAATTTGTTACAGGACAGTATATGACTGAGGTGTCGGGTGCTTATGCACAGCGCTTATTAATGACATTATTTTTAGTCTCGTTTGGCATTTATTTGTTCCTTGCTACCGTGACCTATACCCCATTTGATCCGGGCTGGATGCATATATCAAGTGATACCTTGCAAGTCTCGAATGCCAGTGGCGTTGCAGGGGCGTGGATTGCTGACTTACTGTTCGGTTTTTTAGGCTGGGCAAGTCTACTTATTCCTGTATTTTTGTTCATTGAAGCCATTCAAGTCTGGTGGCCGCATAGTTTTTTAAACCGTCCATTTCGTTATGCTGCGCAATTCTTTATTTTGCTTGCAACCGCCAGCTTACTGTTCTTGTTTTGGAAAGTTCCAGCGGACACTTTAGACAATGCCTCTGGCGGCATTATTGGTTATGAACTGGGACAAAGTTTGTCGCAGATTTTAACCATTTACGGTGCAACGTTATTTTTGGTCGTGTTTACCGTGGTCTTACTGACCTTGGCTTTCGGTATCAAATGGAACCGTACTTTCGCGACCCTCAAAGCAACTCCTGCGTATTTACAAGATTTATTTTACCGCAACGTACCTGAAAGCGAGTCTGCCTTTGATCGTACGACGCCAAGCGTCAAAAAAGAAGTGATTGCAACGGCACCGAAAAAAGGTATTGAAGCAACGGAATTGGTCAAGGCGCCAGTAGCCGTGCAAGAGACATCAGTTAAAGTACCTCAGCGCGACTATTCAGCAGAGCATTTGTTTAATGACATGGTGGCCAAAGAGCAACGTGTTCAAGAACAACAGGTGGATGTGGATGATGAAGTAGAGCTTGAGCGGACTATAGAAAAAGCGCACCAATTAGAACAAGACAGTCAGCGCGTGGTAGCGACAGGGGAAGTGTGGCGTGCATTAAACTCAGCTGAAGATCAACGTCATAAAAATGATATTGATGCTTTACTTCGTGCTGCCGAAGAAGATCGCCCATTTAGCCCAGAACAACATTTTCAAGCAGTGGTACAAGATCATACAACTCCAATTGCTGATCCTCATTATTTCCAAGACGATGCCCCTGCGCAGAAGAAAAATGTTGATTGGGATGATGATGAAATCTTTGACGAGCTGCTTGCTGCCGTACCCAATGGCAAAACAGCAACGGATGTTCACAGCCCCTTCAATACGCCTGAACCGGTGTCTCATTTACACGTGGTTGAAGATCCAATTGCGGTAGCCGAGGTTGCAACCTTGAGTGTTGCTGCAAGTCCCGTTGCGTTACAACCAGCGCCGAGTGGAATTGCAAAAGCACAGCTTGATGAGTTGGATGATTTAGACGAATTCCTTGCTGAAGATTGGTCGGAGCAGAAAGTAGCTGCTTCAGATGTACGCTCCAGCAGTAGCTATGCGCAGTCATCAGCTTTTGTACAAGCACCCATTCAGCATCATAATATCGTAAGCACAAGTGCTACAGCGGCTGTAGCCAAAGAAGTTTTGTCCAAAGAAGCGTTTATTGAAGCATGGCAGGACACTGCTGGAAAACCGCAAGAAGAAGACGACTTCGATTTTGATGCGCCACTAACGGATGCATCAGGCCGTCCAATGTCTTTGTCCATGCAAGTAGCAGAGCGTCGTCGTGATTTATCACCGCTGCCAGGACTGGATTTACTGGATGAAGTTGACCTCAATAAAAAAGTCAATTTCACTGCTGAACAGTTGGCGCGTTTATCTGAATTACTTGAAATTAAACTACAAGAGTTCAATGTCAAAGCTAAAGTGGTCGAAGCGCAGCCAGGGCCTGTAGTAACTCGTTTTGAGTTGGATTTAGCACCAGGCGTTAAAGCCTCTAAAGTGACCAATATTTCCCGTGACCTTGCGCGTTCGATGTCGATGGCATCTGTACGTGTGGTTGAAGTCATTCCGGGTAAACCGTATATCGGGATTGAAGTGCCGAACAGCACACGTGAAATGGTGCGTTTAATCGAGTTGTTGACCATTCCTGCTTTTACTGATCCAAATAGCATTCTTTCGATGGCAATGGGCAAAGATATTTCGGGTAACCCGGTCATTGCTGACTTAGGTAAAGCGCCGCATATGCTGGTTGCAGGTACAACGGGTTCAGGTAAGTCTGTTGCAGTAAACTCGATGATTTTATCGATGTTGTTGAAATATACGCCGAATGAGTTACGTTTAATTTTGATTGACCCAAAACAGTTAGAGCTCGCTAACTATAACGATATTCCACATTTGCTTACCCCTGTGGTCACGGACATGAAAGATGCAGTCAGTGCCTTGAACTGGTGTGTGAATGAAATGGAACGTCGCTATAAGCTGATGTCTTTCCTAAAAATTCGTAAGCTAGCGGACTATAACCGTAAAGTGGAAGAAGCGATTGCCAATGGTGAAGAGCTGATTGATCCGACCTGGAAAGCCAGTGATTCGGTTGCCGGTGAGCGTGCACCACGTTTGACTCCATTACCATCGATTGTAATTGTGGCGGACGAGTTTGCCGATATGATTATGCAGGTCGGTAAGAAAGCTGAAGAAATGATTACGCGTTTGGCACAAAAGTCACGTGCCGCAGGCATTCATTTGTTACTTGCAACGCAGCGTCCATCGGTCGATGTAATTACGGGTCTGATTAAAGCCAATATCCCAACACGTGTGGCTTTACGTGTGAACTCAAAAATTGACTCACGCACGATTTTGGATGCTGGTGGGGCGGAAGACTTATTGGGTCATGGTGATATGTTATTCTTAGGGCCGGGTAAAATTGAACCTGAACGTGTACATGGTGCCTTTATTGCCGATGACGAAGTCAACCGCATCTGCGATGCGTGGCGTGAACGCGGCTCACCAAATTATGTTGATGAAATCCTAACGCCATTTGATGAAGAACCAAGTTCTCGTGGTTTTGAAGATGGCGATGGCGATCCAAACCGTGATGCACTTTATGACCAGTGCGTATCCTTTGTATTGGAAACACGCAAGGTTTCGGTGTCCTCGCTACAACGTAAGTTTAGTTTAGGCTATAACCGTGCCGCGCGAATTGTCGATCAAATGGAAGAAAACGGGATCGTGAGTGCGCAAGGTGCAAACGGCAAGCGAGAGATTTTAGTTTAAAAAGAAAGCCTGCGGATTGCAGGCTTTTTCTTAATCATTCAGTTTAGGCATCCAGTCATGCAAATTATTGATGCATTAATTCCATTGGTAGTACTCATTGCCATGGGGTATGTATTAAAGCGGTATCGCTTTTTAACGGTGGAATTTTGGCAAGGCGCTGAAAGACTGAATTATTGGATTTTGTTTCCTGTTTTGCTGTTCAGTAGTCTAGCCACCGTTCATTTTAATGTCGGGCAAGTCTTGCCAGCGCTTGCTGTGGTCTTTAGTGTGACCTTGCTGATGAGTGTGGTGCTGTGGGTATTAAAAGCGGTGTATGGTACGCCTGTGGCGCAATTTGGCGTCTATTTACAGAGTCATATTCGTTTCAATACTTATATTGGTTTGACCAGTATGGCTTTGATTTTTGGCGCTGCGGGGATGCAAGTCTTTGCCATGATTATTGCCTTTGTTATTCCTTTAGTGAATGTACTTTCCGTACTTGGTTTTTCTCAAGGGCAGGGACTGTCTTATAAAAATATTGCGTGGTCGGTTGCGAAAAATCCACTGATTCTAGCTTGTCTGGTCGGGCTCATTTTTAATTTTTCAGGTATGCATTTGTCCGAGAGCATTAACCAATCTTTAAAGCTAGTAGCAGGGATGAGCCTCCCGCTTGGGCTCTTGTGTGTGGGCGCAGCACTCCAGTTTAATGCGTTAAAATATGCTGGCCGAGCGCTAATTTTAAACACTTTTGGGCGTTTAATCTTGGTACCTATTTTAGCCTATGTAGGCTGTCTATTATTTGGTTTAGCAACATTTGAAACCATGATTGTGGTGGTTTTCTTCTCACTGCCGACGGCATCGGCTGCGTATGTGCTGACCAAGTATTTTCAAGGGGACAGTCAACTCATGGCAGCAATCATTAGTTTGCAAACTTTGTGTTTCGGTTTGACTTTTCCACTTTGGATGTGGTTTTTACAGTCATAAAAAATGCCAGTCTCCTAAGAATGAACTGGCATTTGTAGGTCATGCGCATTAAGCAGATCTAGGCTTAGGCGAATTTAGCCAAAACCTCTAAGAAGGGAGCTGCTTGACGTGGATAAGCGGCAATTACGTCATGGATACGCTGACCTTCTGGATTGGTGGCATTAATGTCGCGACCATCCGTTTTAAATTGGGTGAGCAGACGCTCATAATCACTTGGGCGCATGTGTTTAAAGGCATGGTACAACACATGAAAGTCGCCATTCACACCTTCAGGAGGAAGCTGAGTTAAGTAGGCAAATACACGCTCATCTGACCATTCTTCATTGAACGTTGCTGGCTGAGATAATGCCATAGCAATCTCCTTGCTGGTTTAATCATTAAAAAAGGCAAAATATGGGAGACAAAGAAAATACTTTCTTGTATCTGCGCATATTCTGCCTTGATTCAATTTGCTTGACTAATCAAAAATCAGATTAACGTTCTTCAGGCAAATTGATATTCATTTCAAGCATTTCAATATTCGCTTCAGAACGGACAGCCATTTGAATGTGCTGTTCATCTACACCGCGAACATAGCGATTCACCACTTGCATGATTTCTTTCTTCATTTGGTCGATTTTGTCTTGGCTAAGACGTTTACCTAAACCACTTTCAGACGCTACGATGACTTTCAAACGATCTTTTGCTGTTTGAGCACTAGACGGTTTTTCATCATTACTAAAAAGCTTACTCCAAAATCCTGCCATGTCTACGCTCCAAATAGTCGTGCTAACCAGCCTTTAGGCTTCACCGTAATATGACGGTAAGGACGTTCTTCACCTAAGAAACGTGCCACAAGGTCATCATAGGCCTGGCCTGCTGATTCTTCAGTAAAGAGAATCACTGGTTTACCTTCGTTCGATGCTTGTAAAACGCTCTTACATTCAGGAATCACTCCCAAAGTTGGCACACGTAAAATATCTTTAGAAATGTCGTCAATGGTTAACATTTCTTGTTTATCGGCACGTTCAGGGTTGAAACGTGTGATACACAAGTGTTTACGAATACGACCTTCATTCATTTCAACTTTTTTGGTTTTGCTGTCGAGCATACCAATAATACGGTCAGAGTCACGTACAGATGAAATTTCAGGGTTGGTCACAATAATCGCTTCATCGGCATGGTACATTGCTAAAATTGCACCGCGTTCGATACCTGCAGGTGAGTCACAAATAATGTAGTCAAACTCTTGTGACAACTCATCCATGACACGTGCTACGCCTTCATCAGTTAAGGCATCTTTATCACGGGTTTGCGACGCAGGTAAAATATATAAATTCTCGATATCTTTATCGCGGATAAGCGCTTGTTGTAATCGAGCTTCGTTATTTAATACATTGACAAAATCATACACAACGCGGCGTTCACAACCCATGATCAAATCAAGGTTACGTAAACCTACGTCAAAATCGATCACAACAGTTTTGTGACCACGTAGGGCTAAACCTGTTGCAAAAGATGCGCTTGTCGTAGTTTTGCCTACGCCACCTTTGCCTGATGTTACGACAACAATTTTCGCCACCGAATCCACTCCTGTTATGGTTTAAATCCCCTTATTTATCATTTGGGGCTTTTGGTGTTTATTTATACATTAAAATTCAAGCGCTTCAAATACAAGCTCTTGTTGATCATTTAAGTAAATATGTGTTGGGCGTTTTAAATGCTGCGCTGGAATATCATCTGCAACACAATAGGTCCCTGCAATTGAAACCAATTCAGCTTCTAAAGCATGACAGAAAATACGTGCAGCGCTGTTTCCGCCCGCGCCGGCAATGACTCTACCACGAGCACTACCATAAATATGTATATTTCCTGAAGCAATCACTTCCGAGCCACTGTTAATACCTGCGGTAATAATGATATCGCCTTGATTTTGAACCAAGCACTGACCCGTACGTAAAATTTCGTCATGGTATGAAGTTGCATGGCGAATGACAGGTACTGCCGCAACGGGTGCATTGATAGAAGCTGTCGCAGCAGGAGCAGGGGCTTCAACCACTTGCTCTTTGGTTGCTTTGACTTCTTGAAGTTGCGAGCTAATACCATGTCCTTGCGCAGGAATCACGGGGAATTGAATGGCACGGGCTTGTTCCGCCAAAATTCCTTCTTGTACTGCCATCGGCTGAACATCCAGATCCAGCAATAATTGAATCAAGGAAATTAATTCTTGCTCAACGCTACTTTCTAGAACAACTAATGCCCCAGCAGTCGATGCATTTTGTAATGTTTTACTTAATTGCTGTCGGATTGCATCATGATCATTGGTGTCAAGGGTAATGCGAATCGCATTGACCATTCTGCCAGTTATCCGGATATCAGCCATAATTTTTCCTTAAGACTTCTCAGATTTATTTTTTACTAAAGAAGTGATGTTGTAAATAGAGCAAATCCTAGAACAAAATGAAGGATTGCACTAGCTGCGTTTGTAATATTTTTACCTTAATGCTTATTCTTTGGCTTGATCATCTTTTTCAAGCTCTTCTAACCACTGTTTCACCTTAACTTGCTTGCGAATGGCATCCAAACTTTCATAGACCACAGACTCAACCAACTGTTCCAAAGACTGATTATCGATTTTTAAATCACTGACTTTTTCAGCTATCAAGCGATAGGTGGCATTGGGCTGTGCAGGATTTCCCACCACCATTGGTTCCAGTAAACCTTGTGTGATGTTTTCACCGAGTCGTTGTCCGATACTTTGAATTTGTTGCTCAATTCTTCCACCCACAATTGGAATCAAACGCAGTAATTGGGTGAGTTCAGGGGTATCTTCAATCGCACGATTGACAATTAGACCGACATTCTGAGCAATGAAATACTGACGCTGTTTCAATTCAGTGGCGAGAGATTCTTGTAAAATTTCAGCCAATGCTTGTGCAAATAAAGCCCGATGATGATCGACGAGGTCATGGATAATTTTTTTATGGGTCGAACTGGTATTTAATTCGTGCTTCACCCCATCCAAGACGGTAATCACGACGCGGTCAGAGAGTTCTTCCATCACTACGCGATAGTAAAATTTGCCCTTCGCTTGTACCGATGGAGGAATGACGTTATAGCCTAATTCATGCAGTCGAAAAGCAATCACCCCTGCACGAAATAATCTTAAAAAACGTAAATGAGGAATAATCGCTAAAATTTCGTACCAATGAATGAAGGGAAAGAAAAACCAGCGACGATGGTGTCGATACACGATCGCAATGCCCCAACGCACCAATAATTCAGTAATCAAGAACAGAATAAACCAAGCTTCTGTGGTGATGACCCACGGATGCAAATGCTCACGATAGAAGCTTAAGACACTTTCTAGGTGAATGGCATGGAAAAACCATCCACCGATATTGCTCATGATAAAAAAATTAGCACACAAACAAAACAAGTTAAAAATGATGAGAAACACCATAAAAATGTCATAGATCAAAAACAGTTTGAAATACAAACTTTGTGGATCAACCTGATGATATTTAGACTTTTTGACTTGGTTATTCTGCATCATGCATAGACCCTTACTGGGTTAAATTGGAGGTTGAGTATTTGGCTTTCATTTTTTCAATCAATTGGTCTTTTTCAGTCCAAAGTTGATCGACCCACTGTTGGAATTGTTCACGAAAGTGAGCATCGTCTTCATAGTTTCCAGCAAGCACCCATGCAGGAATATCAATTTTACGCAAATTAACCGCAATCCGTGGGACTTCCCCGAGCCAAAATTCGCTATAGCCAGGTGCGCCGTCGGGATAGACAATAGTCATATCTACTAAGGCATCAATGTCATTACCTAAAATACTTAAGGCTAAGGCCAAGCCACCCGCTTTCGGTTTAAGCAAATTTTGGTAAGGCGATTGCTGCTGTGCATGCTTCTCTTGCGTAAAACGCGTGCCTTCCAAATAGTTTAACAAGGTGAACGGTTGGCTGAGCAGTTGTTCACAAGACTTACGTGCCTCTTCCATATCGCGTGTTTTCAACGCAGGATTTTTCGCAATTTGTTCTTTACTATGCCGCTTCATCATCGGGAAGCCGAGAATTTTAAAAGCTTGGCCGACAAATGGAATAAAAATAAGTTCCCACTTGGTAAAGAAGCGGGTAAGGGGCATACGGGTTAAACCAAAATATTGGTTAACCGTGGTGTCGACCCAACTTTGGTGGTTACAGGTCATGAGATAACGACCTTGCATACTTAGCTCAAGACCATCATCGACAGAAATATCCCATTTCGTGCTGGGCAAGACATGATCGATTAAATAATTGTTCACAGCCAGCCAACTGTTAGTGATTTGAATATTCGTCTCATCCACCTTTTTAGATTTTTTAAACAGTTTGGTCAGGCCAAGCGCAAGCACTGGAGGGCCATGAAAAAAAGTACTGCCTGTAATGACTGAACCAACAGTTAAACCACGTGTGATTTTTTTTAATAAAGGTTGTTTTTGGTTTGGTGATGACATAAAAATAAACCCTAAAATATAATGCGTTTCGCAACTCGTTCTATTTCTAAAGCTCAATATAGTACGGGATGATCAAATAGAAAAGCACCAAGCATTAACTGTGTAGAAATTGTGACGAAGAAAGCCTTGAAAAGGAAATTTTTTATTACATATTGTAAATAAAGGCTTTATTATTAACAAAAAATCAATGGTCTAGATCATCGTTTTACGACAATATTCGTTCTATAAACAAAACACACAAAGAAGGAGGCATGCGATGCGTGCACTAGCAATTTCCGCAGTCGTTGGGGCAATGGTTCTTACAGGTTGTCAAAGCACTGGTAATAACATTGGCGGTGTAGAATACGATAAAGCTGCTCTAGGGACCTTAATTGGTGCTGCTGCAGGTTATGGTGTTTCTAAAGGAAACGCAAACACGAGCAGTCAAAACAACCGTGCTGCAGCGATTGGCGCAGTTGTCGGTGGTGCAACGGGTGTTTACCTTGACAACAAAGAGAAGAAACTTCGCCAACAAATGGCGGGGACTGGTGTAGAAGTTAACCGTAATCCAGATGGCTCTGTAGGCTTAATCATGCCGGGTAACATTACTTTTGATACCAACAAATCAAACATCAAGCCGAACTTCTATTCAACTTTAAACAAAGTTGCGCAAACCTTAACTGAAGATAACAAGAGCGGTATTCTTGTAACAGGTTATACAGATAGTACAGGTAATGATTCAATTAACATTCCTCTGTCTCAAGCGCGTGCGCAATCTGTAGCAAGCTACTTGGCATCTCAAGGTGTTTCTACAACACGTATTAATGCACAAGGTCAAGGTTCAGCAAACCCAATCGCGTCTAACGCGACTGCTGAAGGCCGTGAGCAAAACCGTCGTGTAGAAATCAGTATCTACGCAATTCAATAATTTTTATTGAAGACTGAAAAACCACCTTCGGGTGGTTTTTTTATGACTGTTAAAATATGAATTTGCATTATGCATCTGTAGCGGAGATGACTATAATCGAGCTCGGAATGAAATAGAGGAAAGACTATGTCACTGGCAAGTCAATTAAACGACAAGCAACTTGAAGCCATGAAATACACTCAAGGACCCTTGTTAGTACTTGCAGGGGCTGGTTCAGGTAAAACTTCGGTGATTACCCGTAAGGTTGCTTACTTGGTGAAACACTGCGGTATTCCAGCGTATCGCATCACAGCGATGACTTTTACCAATAAAGCAGCACGCGAAATGAAAGAACGTGTCACTAAATTACTTTCACGCGAAGAGGCAAAAGGCCTTTCAGTTTCGACTTTCCATACCTTCGGTCTAAACATGTTGCGTTTAGAGTTAAAACACACACCATTAAAAAATAATTTTTCTATTTTAGATGCGGACGACTGTAAGCGTATTTTGATGGACTTGATGCACCGTGACAATTTATCCGGTGCGGAAAGTAAAGAGCTGATTGCCAAAGCCATGAAGATGATTTCAGATTGGAAAAACGATCTGATTCCACCTGAGCAAGCACACACCACCTGTGAAACCGCAGAAGATGTTCAGTTTGCGCACTTGTATCAACTGTATGAGCGTAATTTACGTGCCTATAATGCGGTCGATTTTGATGACCTGATCGTGATGCCGACGCGTCTTTTACAAGAAAATGCAGAAGTACGTGAGCGCTGGCAAAATCGCATTCGCTATTTATTGGTCGATGAGTATCAAGACACCAACACCGCACAGTATATTTTGGTGAAATTGCTGGTCGGGGTGATGGGACAGTTCACAGCTGTGGGTGATGATGATCAATCGATCTACGCATGGCGTGGTGCCAAGCCTGAAAATATGGCTTTGCTGAATGAGGATTTTCACAATTTAAAAGTGATTAAACTCGAACAGAACTATCGTTCGACCAGTCGTATTTTGAAAGCGGCCAATACTGTGATTGGTAACAATCCGCATATTTTTGATAAAAAACTGTGGTCAGACAAAGGACATGGTGAAGTCATTCGAGTGATAACGTGCCGCAATGATGACGATGAGTCAGAACGCGTGGTGAAAGACTTAATTACCCATAAACTGATGAATGGTAAAAATTGGAAAGATTACGCCATTTTGTATCGGGGTAATTTCCAAGCACGTGCACTGGAAACACAACTGCGTCAAATGCAGATTCCGTACAAATTATCAGGTGGTCAGTCGTTCTTCGGACGAGCTGAAATCAAAGACGTGATGAGCTATTTGCGCGTCATTATTAACCCTGAAGATGACAGTGCATTTTTACGGATTATCAATACACCTAAACGTGCCATTGGGCCTGTGACTTTAGAAAAGCTGGGTCTGTTTGCACAAGAAAATCATTTGTCGTTGCTCTCTGCAGCGGGTGATCAGCGTCTCACCATGGTGATTCCTAAAAAAGCCACCACACAGTTGGCGGAGTTTGCAGACTTCATTACCACCTTCACTCGTGAGTTGCTTGAGGATGATGAACCTGTGCCAATTATCCGTAAGATGATGGTTGAAGCGGGTTATATCGACTATCTCAAAGAGTCTGCGGCGACGCCTGCGCAGGAAAAAACCAAGCTGGATAATATTGAAGTGTTGTATAGCAGTATTCAAAGTTTGATTAACCGTGCTGAAGATGTTGATGAGAAAAATATTGAAAGTGTGATTCGTAAAATGGTGTTGCTGGATATGTTAGAGCAGCAGCAAGAAGAGGAAGACACTGACAAAGTAAACTTATTGACGCTGCATGCGTCTAAAGGTCTTGAGTTTCCATATGTTTATCTGATTGGACTTGAGGAAGAGTTGCTGCCGCATAAAAACTCGATTGCCGCCGATACAGTTGAGGAAGAGCGTCGCCTGATGTACGTGGGCATTACCCGTGCGCGTCAGGGTTTAACCATTACGCTTGCAGAACAACGTAAGGCGGGCGGTCAAATGAAGCAAATGACGCCAAGTCGCTTCTTGGATGAGTTACCGCAAGATGAGTTGGAATGGTTGGGGCGTAAAAAGAAACTGGCGGGCAATGTCGATCCGAAATTACAAGCGCAGCATTATTTAGACAATTTACGTGCTTTGATTAAGCGCTAATTATTTTTTGTTTTAGAAATTTATTGTACTAGGAAAAAGAGAATGAAAGTTCAGGTTAAAGTGTTGGATTCGCGTTTAGGCAATGAATGGCCAATGCCAACTTATGCGACAACGGGTTCAGCCGGCTTAGACCTTCGTGCATGTGTCGATGTTGCGACCGTCATTGAACCAGGACAAACTGTTTTGGTCAAAACGGGTTTATCTATTTATATTGAAGACCCGCACTTTGCAGGTTTAATTTTACCGCGTTCAGGTTTAGGTCATAAGCACGGTATTGTTTTGGGTAACTTGGTGGGATTAATTGATTCGGACTATCAAGGTGAATTGATGGTTTCAGTTTGGAACCGTAGCCAAACGGCTTTCAGTTTAGAGCCAGGTGAACGTCTTGCACAGTATGTACTCGTACCTGTGATTCAAGCACAGTTCGATATTGTAAATGAATTTGAAGCGACAGAACGTGGTGCAGGTGGTTTCGGACATACTGGTCAAAACTAATCTCTCAGTGATAAAGTAAAACAACAAAGCCTCTCTATGAAAGAGGCTTTGTTGTTTTAATGCTGAATGATCATTTTTAGTTCATAAAAAGTTACAACTCTTTTTTGAATCCTTAGTAAAATTAAACGCAGCGTTAAGCATAACAACAAGGACAGCTGAAAGAGCTGTTGATCTGAATAAATTAGAAGTTAGACCTATGGATTTTCAGCCAAAATTTCCTGCACATATTTTTCGTGCCTATGACATTCGTGGCAAATTGGATGTCATGAGTGCTGAGCTGATTCGTGCCATTGCACAAGCGCTCGCAACTCAATATTTAAAGACTGGGCAGAGACGTTTAGCCATTGGTTATGATGCTAGACAAAGCAGTCCTGCTTTTGCAGAAATTATTTACAAAGAATGTCTTAAACAGGGCTTAGATGCGCAAATCATCGGATGTTGTGCTAGTCCTGTGTTGTATTACACGGCACGCCAGTTTGATGGCAACGGCATTATGGTGACAGCCAGCCACAATCCGAAGTCGGATAATGGGATCAAATGGATTATGCAGGGTGAGCCTCCTTTACCTGAGGCAATCCAGCAGGTGGCACGCGATGCAAATGAATATTTTGACAGCCATGCAGAGATGAACTGGCAAACGTTGCCACATCAGATCGTGCCTGAATATTGTCTGGCCTATCAGGCGGCATTGCTCAATGATATACAGCTCATGCCTCAACCTCGACCCTATAAAGTCGTGGTGGATGGTTTATACGGTTCAGCGGGGCGTTGTGCTGTTTTGGTCTTAAAGAAACTTGGCTGTGAGGTGCATGCTTTACGCTGTGAGGCCAATGGTGAATTTCCTGAACATGCCCCCGATCCCTCTCAAGCCAAACATCTAGATCTGCTACGAAACGCCGTGCAACAGCAGCATGCCGATATCGGTATTGCCTTTGATGGTGATGGTGACCGTGTTGTATTGATTGATGAAAAGGGCGTAATCATTTCAGCAGACCGTTTATTGTCCTTGTTTGCGCACATGTGTTTGGCTGATCATCCAGCACATGAAGTGGTTTTTGATGTGAAATGTTCCACCATGGTTCGAAATACAGTATTGGCCCATCACGGTATTCCAAAAATGATTCGCACAGGTAGTTCTTTTTTGCGGAAATATTTGGCGCAATCTGAAGGGCATGCGGTTTTTGGCGGTGAATATGCAGGGCATTATGTATTTAATGATGGTCGTGGCTTTGGTTATGACGATGGTTTATATGCCGCACTACGTGTGCTGGAATACTTAAGTTTGAAGCAATGCACTTTGTCCGAAGCACTGGCAGACTACCCAGAACGTGCCAGTACAGAGGATATTTATATCAGCACCCATCAGATTTCACCCGCGCTGGTTTTAGCGAATGTGGAAAAACAAAGTCAGCACTTTCAAGCAGAAATGAGTAAAATTGATGGCGTAAGACTTGATTTTGAGGATGGATTTGGCATTATTCGAGCATCGAATACGGGCGAGTATTTTACTGTGCGTTTCGACGCGGACAGTGATCAGCGGCTCCATCAAATTCGCCATAACTTTGTGCACATGCTGACGGCAGATTATCCGCAGATTGCACAAGACCTATTAGACGCCCATTAAGGAGAGGCACATGCCACATCAACATACTGGCCTCGACAAAGCACAAGTCCTGACTGAAGCTTTGCCGTATATTCAACGTTTTGCTGGAAAAACGCTAGTAGTGAAATATGGTGGCAATGCAATGACCGATCCTGAGCTTGAGAGCTCGTTTGCACGTGACATCGTTTTGTTAAAAACCGTCGGTTTAAATCCAATCGTGGTGCATGGCGGCGGTCCACAAGTGGATTCGTTTTTAAAGCAGTTGGGGCGTGAGTCTGATCGTATTGATGGTATGCGTGTGACCGATCCAGCGACCATGGAAGTGGTTGAAATGGTGTTGGGTGGTAGTGTGAATAAATCCATCGTGAACTTGATTAACCAACATGGCGGTCGTGCCATTGGTTTAACGGGTAAAGATGGTAACTTACTGCGTGCACAAAAGTTACTGATGGAAAAAACTGCGGAAGATGGCACAGTACAAAAAATTGATCTTGGCCTAGTCGGTGAAGTGACCAGTGTTAAAACCGATGTATTGGAAATGTTTACCAGTGGTGATTTTATTCCTGTGATTGCACCTCTAGGTGTGGATGAAGAGGGCAACACCTACAACATCAATGCGGATTTGGTGGCTGGAAAAGTGGCTGAAGCCCTCGGTGCTGAAAAGCTGATTTTGTTGACCAATATTTCAGGTGTTTTAGATGAAAATAAAAACCTACTCACGGGTCTAACCACTCAAGAAGTTGACCGTCTCATTGAAACGGGCGTGATCTACGGCGGGATGATTCCGAAAGTGGGCTGTGCTCTAGATGCGGTGAAAGGTGGTGTGGTGAGCGCGCATATTGTGGATGGTCGTGTGCCACATGCAACGCTGTTGGAGATTTTCACCGATCATGGCGTCGGTACATTAATTACCAATCGCAGTAATAAGCACTAAATATTTTGAAAAGCCTCCTCGGAGGCTTTTTTTAGGCCTATGCATTTTATAAAAATGGTTTTATTCGCGAATGTGGTCGGGTTATCAAGCATTGTGAATTGCAAGCCAGTCAGGACTCATGCACAATAAAACTATCATAAATAAATATGTTTAAATAAGATCAAGATTATGTGCCAACTGCTCGGAATGAACTGTGCAACACCGACTGATATTACCTTTTCATTTCGAGGCTTTTCACAGCGCGCGGGGATTACTTCAGACCATTGTGACGGTTTCGGGATTGCTTTTTTTGAGGATAAAGCCTGCCGTTTATTCGTGGATAATCAATCTGCAGTTGAATCGCCGATTGCTGAATTAATTCGTAATTATCCGATCAAATCACGCAATGTGATTGCACATATCCGCAAAGCGACACAGGGAAAAATTAACTTAGAAAACTCACATCCATTTAGCCGTGAGTTATGGGGACGACAGTGGATTTTTGCCCATAATGGCGATTTGCATGACTTTGATCCTGTACTTTCAGGACGCTTTACCCCAGTGGGTAATACCGACAGTGAGCGTGCATTTTGCTATTTACTGGATCAGCTAGTGAACAAGTTTGGCTATACTGAACCAAGTCTAGATCAAGTTTTTGATTTATTAACTGATGTTTCCCCACGGATTGCGGAGCATGGCACGTTCAATTTTTGTTTATCGAATGGACAAGCCTTGTTTAGTTATGCCATTACCAAACTGCATTGGTTGGTGCGTGAGTACCCATTTAAACCTGCGCAGCTGATCGATATTGATGTTGAAGTTGATTTTAGCCAAGTCACTACAGCAGAGGATCGTGTGGCTGTGATTACCACCGAACCATTGACTCAAAATGAAGCGTGGATGGCCTTTGCACCCGGTGAAATGATTTTATTTCAATATGGCAAAGCGATCCGCCACCAAATGACCCATGTGGAACGTTTAATCCGAGAAGCCAAAGATCCATCTTTAAAACGTGTTACTAAAGCGGATCAATATTAATTTATTTCAAAATAATTAGAATATAAAAGCATGTTGATAATAATATAAAACATGCTTTTATTTTGATAAGTACTTATCAAACAATAAAATCGATTAAATAATAACTGATTCTTTTGGTCGGGTTTAAATTTATTTACTTATTTAAAATAGACACTTAAGTTTAATTTAATGAAAATACTATAAAACCAACCAATTTGATTCACTTTTATTTTTAATTCTAATCGATATGATTAATTCATGTAATTAATCTATTAATTTTTATTGGGTGGTCGGAATGATAATGAAGTGGGTTCCAGAATATAATACTGGTATCGATGTGATTGACGATCAACACCGTCGTATTCTCGATTATATCAATGAAATTGATGCAATTGATGTCAATACTGACCGTGAACGCGTGAAACAGATTTTAGAAAATATTATTGATTACACACAGTCTCACTTTACTTTTGAAGAGTCTCTCCAAGAAGAAGCAGGTTATAAATACCGTGTACCTCACAAACGCGTACATGATTTATTTATTAAAAAAATTGAATCTTATCGTGACCGTTTTGAGTTGGGTCATTCAATCGAAGCGGAACTGCATGAAGTGTTGTCGAAATGGCTGATTAATCATATCCAGCACGATGATGCAGATTATGTCGGTGCCGTAAAAGAAAATATGATGGGTATTATCAAAGAAAAAGAAAAGAAAAAAGGGAAAAACTGGTTTGCTCGTTTCTTTTCATAAGTGAGCCAAACGAGGGATAAAAACAATAAATTTTAATTATATTTAGCGCAGCAAATCATCAGTTTTGATGGTTTGCTTTTTGTTTTTGATTTTCATAAGCGAGCAAGGCAAAATAGCGCAAGACTTATTGAAGGAACGCATCATGCAAGACAATGCTCTGTCACGATGGTTATCGCCGCTGATGGCATTTTGTTTATCATTTATTATCATTGCCACACTTGCACCCTTGGTCGGGATTCAGGTTGAACGTCAGCTCGACTTTTGGTTACTTTGGTTAGTGACCATGGTGATCTTGGCTTTACCCGTGTGTTACTTAGAAATTGCCTTAGCCAAGCGTTCAAAAACCACGGCATTGAATGCTTTGTCGAGTTTGACGCGTGATGCCGATGCTTCTCAGACGTGGCGTCTTGTGGGATGGCTTGCTGTCGTCTTTATTCCTTTTTTAGCGGGCGGCATGTTGTCTAATGCTGCGCAATTATTAAATCAATATGCACTGGCCGATATGACATCGTCCGTGATCTTTATTGCTTTGGCTGTGGTTGCCATCGCGTTGTCTTTTGCCCCACGTCTGTTGACCTTAGCGTTAATGGCGGTCGGTGTGCTGATCTCCTTAGTGCTTGCAAACCTTTTTGGTACAGGAACCGCTGAGTGGCAAGTGACACCGGTTGAATTTTCAGAATGGGGCAGTGCAACGGTATTGGCTTTGGTGGCAAGTGGTTTAGGACTCGGCCTGTACTGGCAAAATAGTTTGGTACAAGTTCAGCAGCAAGATGCTGCAAGCAAGACTGTTTTACCGATTTGGATTGCACAAATTTTGGCGGTAGTTGCTTTTGCATTTTTTGCAGTCCAAGCGGCATTACCTGCGTATGCGATTGCTTTAACTGCGGTTGCAGCGGCAGCCGTGCTGTTACAGATGGCACGTGAGCAGTTGGCACAGCGCCAATTAAATATTGTGATTCAGTGGCTCGTGC
>Ga0208704_100118_pt1 | contig 21206 bp, 15 predicted proteins | sample DeeseametaMP0144_FD_184221 | JGI IMG/M metagenome (GOLD analysis project Ga0208704, IMG submission 184221) | Marine microbial communities from the Deep Atlantic Ocean - MP0144 (SPAdes) | ecosystem: Environmental > Aquatic > Marine > Oceanic | place: West of Cape Verde, Atlantic Ocean | collected...
AGGCAGTGCGTCGAGCAATACAAAATAGTCAAGAGAGCTTAAGAACGCTAGCCAAGCGTTACGGCATCAATCAAAAGACCGTCGCAAAATGGAAGAAACGTACTTCAGTAGATGATCTTCAACCGGGCCAAAGAATCCTCGCTCAAGCGTGTTATCGCCTGAAGATGAGGCGGCAATTGTTGCTTTTCGAAAACGCACTTTGTTGCCGCTAGACGATTGCCTTTATGCATTGCAGCCCAGTATTCCTTATCTGACACGCTCGTCGTTACACCGCTGCTTGCAGCGGCATGGTATTTCACGACTACCTGAGGTACAAGGTGATCGCCCTGTCAGGAAGCGCTTCAAGAGCTACCCCATTGGTTACTTTCATATCGACATCGCTGAGATGCAAACAGCACAGGGTAAGCTTTATCTCTTCGTTGCCATTGATCGCACTTCCAAGTTCGCGTTCACTGAATTGCATACTAAAGCCAGTAAGATGGCGGCCGCGGAGTTCATGCGCAATCTGGTTAAGGCTGTGCCCTATAGAATCCATACGGGCTAACAGATAACGGCATCCAGTTCACGAACCGCACCTGTGATCGCTACGCCTCTGAGCACATCTTTGATCGGATTTGTACTGAATGTGGCATTGAACATCGTCTTACCAAGGTTAAGCATCCATGGACCAATGGACAGGTCGAGAGGATGAACCGAACAATTAAAGAAGCTACTGTCAAACGGTTCCATTACGACGATCACACTCAGCTATGCATTTACCTTGCTGATTTTATTGCTGCATACAACTTCGGCCGCAGACTCAAAACACTCAGGGGCCTGACTCCCTACGAATTCATCTGCAAACAGTGGACAGATGAACCTGAACTTTTTAAGATTGATCCGATCCATCAAATGCCCGTACTAAACACTTTCCATCAAACTGAGTGATAGTAGTTTTTGTTGTGGGTGGGGATGATGCCAATTTACAGCAGCTGGCTCTGCAACTCGAATTACGAGGAACACGTTTTGTTAAACGCTTGAATGTCACCATTGCATCGCATACCGTATGTATGGATGCTGCGGTTCAGCCGTATCGGCAAGTTTTACAGCAGCAAGACTTTGCTCGTTTATGCACGGCCATGATTAGTGGTTCGGGTGGACATAAGTTTTTTAAGACCACAGACGCAGTGAACGCGCTAATTCACCAAATGAATCATCCAATTGACTGGGATGCTTGTTTAACTGCAATACAAGAAAATCAGCCTGATGTTGTCTTAGAAATTGGGCCGGGCAACGCCTTAAGTAAAATGCTCTTGGAGCGTAGTCCAAATTGTATTGTACGTGCGGTGGATGATTTTAAAAGTTGGTCTGGGTTGCTGGTATGGTTAGAAAAACAGAACTTTGCATGAATTTGATAATGCATATCAAGGGTTCAAAAATTAGCGGTACTTGAATATTAGAGGGTAACATTCAAATACCGCATAAGTTTTCGATGTATGCGCAACATTTATACGCTAACGATATGATGTCATGCTTTTTATGTATTTGGGTTTAACGCATAAACATAAGCCTGTTGCGTCTGCCCATTCTCTAAAGTGACTTCAGTTAAAACACGCTGATATTCACTTCCTTCAAATTCATCCAAGTTGTTCCACAGCGTATCTAATTGCTCTGAACTAAATATATATCCATCAACAGTTTGTCCATCTGGGCTTAGCATTAGCCCAGGAAAACCAAGTTCTGCACCCCAACCCGCTTCCTTAAGCAAACCTTTCACAGAACCTTTGCTCCATGTACCGGCAATCACTTCTAAAATATGAGCATTCGGTTTGTTTGGCCCTAAAGTACCGTAGACAAATAAGTGTTGTTGCATAATGTAGATGTTCCTAATGGGTAACAGATGGAGAATGAAGTGGTTTTATTGAAAAAATAACGATGAGTGCAATTAGAATCAGAAAAATATTTAATATAACGATGCCATTCCAGCCATGGCTTTGCCAGATATTTCCGCCATACGCACCCACAATGCTTGAACCTAAATAATAAAAAAGCAGATACAAGGAAGTGGCATGACCTTTACTGGATGTCGCGAGTTCTCCAACTCGACTGCTAGCAATGGCATGGGCAATAAAAAAGCCAGTGGTCACACAGCCAATCCCGAGAATAATCAAAAACAACGAGGCAGAAAGGGTAAGTAGCACGCCTAAGAGCATGCATGAAAAGCCCAGGATAATCATCTGCTTTTTGCCTATTCGGTCTGCAATATTGCCTGCAATCGAAGAGGAAATAATACCCAAACTATAAGATAAAAAAATCAGGCTAATCTGGGTTTGGCTTAAATGATACGGTGCTGCAAACAGTCTGAAGGTCACATAATTAAACAGCGTGACAAATACACTGGTGAGTAAAAAGCCAATCACATAGATTTTTAGCAAGCGGATATGACTCAAGTGTGCATACCATGCATGTAGATGGAACTTAAAAGAGAGACCTTGCTGGGCAATGAAATTTCGTGAGTTGGGTAAAAGTTTCAAAAAACCAAATGCACAAAACAGACAAATGAAGCCGAGAATGGCCATGGAAATACGCCATGAGAAAAACTCGGTCAAAATGCCCATGCCAACACGTCCCATCATGCCGCCAAATGCTGTGCCTGCAATATACAGCCCCATGGTTTTACTTAAATTTTTAGGACTAATTTCTTCTGCAATCCAAGCCATTGCAACAGCGGGAACTCCACCTAGAACAAAACCCTCTAAGCTTCTTGAAACCATGAGCACATGCCAACTCGGTGAAACCGCGCATACCACATTGAGTATAGAAGCCAAAAGCATAGAGAAAAACATGAGGCCTTTTCTGCCCAATGTTTGTGAAAAGGCACTGGATAGCACGATCGACATAGCCAAAAAGCCTGTGGTTAACGACAGTGCTAGCGCACTTGCACTGGGTGCAATATGGAAACTCAGACTTAAGTTGGGCAGTAAGGGTTGTACGCAATAGATCAGTGAAAAACTGGCAAAGCCCAACAAAAACAGCGCCATGCCCGCTCTTTTATACTCAACTGTACCTTGGCTGATGGTCTGTGAAATTTGCTGTTGAGGTGTAGACCAATCTGCTTCTAATGAAGAGCTCAGTTTCATGACTTGGCTGATTTAAAATGGAGAGAAGCTTTATTTTAATAACTACATGTATATATGTATAATATATATGACTCAATAATGGTATAGCTTTAATATATGGAGCTGCGCAATATTCAATATTTTATTGCTATCGCGGAAGAGCAAAGTTTCTCTAAAGCGGCCTTACGTCTCGGCATAAGTCAGCCGCCGTTGAGTATGCAAATTAAAAAATTGGAAAGGGAAATTGGTGTAGAACTTTTTTATCGCTACTCTCATGGTGTAGCTCTGACACCAGCAGGAGAAATTTTTCTTAAAATGGTTTTGCCTGTTCAGAACCAACTGAAAAATGCGGTGAAATTGACCCAAAGTACGGCCAATGGTGAATTGGGAGAACTACGGCTCGGTTTTACAGGTACCTCAATTCTAAACTCTTTAATTCCAACAGCCATTCAAGCATTTCAACAGCAATACCCTCAGGTGAATTTGGTATTTAAAGAAGCCAACTATTTGATTTTGATTGAAAGTTTATTGAATAATGAATTAGACATTGCGATTGTGCGACCACCTGCGCAGTATCCTAAAGCCATTACGATTCGTAATTTGATCGATGAAAAATTGATTGCAGCCTTGCCGCTTCAATATCCCGCAGAAGATGAGGTAATAGATTTGGCAGAGTTTAAGTATGAAAGCTTCATTGTTTCTCCACCAGAGGTGAGTGCTGGGCTGTATGCCGCGATTTTAAATAGCTGCCAACAGCATGGCTTCACGCCTAAAATTGGACAGCAAGCCCCTCAGATTGTTTCAATTTTATCGTTGGTTGCGGCAAATTTGGGCATTTCTTTGGTGCCTGAGTCTACTCAACAGCTCAAAATTGAAGGGATTAAATATAAATACCTGAAGAATAAGACCGCTACGATTGGACTCGGTATTGCGTTCAAGGCGGATTTGCATAGCCAACCTGCAATCAACTTTTCCAGTTTATTGAATAGTATTGTGAGACAACATCATCATTTAAAAGGTTCGCTGTAATTCACTCTATGTCGTTTTAAATATGAATTGTCAGCACGTAACTCGCGGAGTCAAATAGCCATTTAAATAAGAACAGAAAGTCAGTTCTCGATTCAGCACCAAAGCATGCCTAGACGGCTAAATTTAAGCGATCTAGAGGAAAATATGCATAAAAAATTCCTATATCGCTAATTTACGATTCTTTTTAAAGCTGCGTAATCCTTCCAGCATGAGGGTAAAAACTGCGAGCCAAATGGCGATATAGGTTGGCCATTCTGCTGAAGTAATGCTTTCCCCTAAGGCGATTGAAACGGCCACTAACAATATCGGTTCAACATAAACCAACAGTCCAAACAGGCTTAAGTTTAAATGCAGGGCAGACAAGGACTGAAATGCTAAAGCCGACGCACTAATAACACTAAATATAAAAAAAGTGGAAGAATAATTTACTAAGTTATTGTTTTTATGTTTATGCTTGTTTTATATGTGTATGAGAATAACTTCTGATTACTAGTTTTTACCTGAAATATACCGATTGAAAGATTCTGATATGTGCTGAAAAAACAGGAGGTTTTAAATTGGTAAACTATACATACTCATCATGATTTTAAGCAGCCATTGAAGAAGAAGTTGATCAAGGTTTTGGAGAATCCTCGCATTCCCAAAAACAAGCTGTCAGGACATCCTAATCGCTACAAGATCAAACTTCGCAGCATTAGTTATCGTTTGGTTTATGAAGTCATTGATGATGAAGTAGTTGTCCTCGTGATTGCTGTAGGCAGACGTGAAAACAATGCTGTCTATGATGATGCCAACTCTCGTCATTCATAAATGATGTAATGCCCATAAGCTGATAGTGTCTATGAAAACACTCAAAGTAGGTAAGTTTCAGTAACATACTCATCTTATTCGGTAACGACAGTCAGTTTCCTGTCCGAGCTGAACCTAGTAAGAGTAAAGGTGGCGGTAATCCTATTATATCTGAGCAATACAAAGCCAATCCCTCGAAATTTAAGTATTACGATAATTTCGGTATCTCAAAGATATACGACAAGTAATGTCGACGTGCTACTTACTTACTCATGTGCTTGTTGGTAGTATTGCCTTAATGAAAATACCTGCATAATCATAGGATTCAATATGGCTCGTACTCCAAAGCAAACCAAACAAGAACCCTTAGAGGTTGTGTTATGGAAGACAGCAGACAAACTTCGTAAAAATATTGATGCTGCAGAGTACAAGCATGTAGTCCTTGGTTTGATCTTCCTCAAATACATCAGTGATACCTTTGAAGCGCACTACAATTTACTGGTTTCAGGTGAAGGTGAGTTTGATGGAGCAGATCCTGAAGATCGTGATGAATACACTGCATACAACGTGTTCTTCGTCCCTGAGAATGCACGTTGGTCTTACCTGTTAAACCAAGCCAAACAGCCTAACATCGGTAAGCTCGTCGATGATGCAATGGAAGCCATCGAGAATGACAACCCTCAATTGAAAGGTGTACTTCCTAAAGTCTATGCACGTCAGAATCTCGATCCTACGAGTTTAGGTGAGCTGATTGACCTTATTGGTAACATTGCACTAGGCGATGCGAAATCACGCTCTGCTGACGTTCTAGGGCATGTATTCGAGTACTTCCTAGGTGAGTTCGCTTTAGCTGAAGGTAAGCAAGGCGGGCAGTTCTACACACCTAAATCCATTGTTAGTCTGTTGGTCAATATGCTTGAACCATACAAAGGACGTGTATTCGATCCTTGCTGTGGTTCGGGTGGTATGTTTGTTCAGTCTGAGAGGTTCGTAGAGTCGCATCAGGGCTTGGTTGATGACATCTCCATTTATGGTCAAGAAAGTAACCAGACGACTTGGCGACTCGCTAAGATGAACTTAGCCATTCGTGGCATCAACTCAGAGCATGTGAAATGGAACTCTGAGGGTTCATTCCTGAATGATGCACACAAAGACCTCAAAGCGGATTACATCATTGCAAATCCACCATTCAACGTGTCTGACTGGAGTGGTGAACAGTTGGTTGGTGATACTCGCTGGCAATTAGGTACACCACCAGCAGGCAATGCGAACTTCGCATGGATGCAACACTTCTTGTATCACATGAGCCCTAAGGGTCAGGCAGGCGTGGTACTAGCGAAAGGTGCATTGACTTCTAAGACCAGTGGTGAAGGTGAGATTCGTAAAGCCTTGGTTTCAGAAGCCAATGTCATTGACTGTATTGTGAACCTACCTGCAAAGCTATTCCTGAATACCCAGATTCCTGCTGCGTTATGGTTTATGCGTCGTGATCGTGTTGGTTCAACCAAGTACAAAGATCGTAGCAATGAAATCCTATTCATTGATGCTCGTAACCTAGGGCATCTGATTAACCGAAGAACCAAAGTATTGTCTGATGAAGACATTAAGCTGATCACTGATACTTATCACAATTGGCGTAACAAAAACGGTGAGTACGAAGATGTTGCAGGCTTCTGTGCATCAGTATCACTTGAGAAAGTGGCTGAGCTTGATTATGTACTTACACCAGGGCGTTATGTTGGTTTGGCTGATGATGAAGATGAGTTCGACTTTAAGGAGCGTTTTACCAGCCTGAAAGCCGAGTTTGAGGTACAGCTTGCAGAAGAAGCCAAGCTCAATCAAGCCATTGCTGAGAACTTGGCAAAGGTGGTGGTATGAGTGAGTGGCAAACCGTAGCTATTGGGGAAATCTGTGATTTAGTCACTTCTGGAGGTACTCCTCTCACGTCTCAAAAAGAGTATTACCATAATGGCAGTATTCCTTGGGTGAAAACAAAGGAAGTAAATCAATGTCGATTATATGGAACAGAAAACCATATTACTCAATTAGGTCTAGACAACTCATCAGCAAAGCTTATTCCTGAAAACTCAATTATCATCGCTATGTATGGTGATGGTAAAACGGCAGGTCGTGTGGCTTTAAATAAGGTGCCTGTTACCACCAATCAAGCTTGTTGTAATTTGATCCTTAACAAGCAAAAGGCGAACTATGATTTTGTGTTCTACAATTTAATGGGGCGTTATGATGAATTGGTTTCAAAAAAGACAGGAAGTGGACAGCAGAATCTGAATGGTAAGATCATCAAAGAAATAGAGATTGATTTGCCATCTCTACCTGAACAAAAAGCCATAGCCTCAGTCCTTTCATCATTAGATGACAAGATTGACTTACTGCATCGTCAGAATAAGACCTTGGAAGCCATGGCTGAAACACTGTTTCGTCAATGGTTTATTGAGGAAGCGAAAGAAGATTGGGATGAGGTTACAGTATCTAGCCTATTTGAAGTGAGAGATGGTACACACGATTCACCAAAACAGAGTCCGATAGGCTACCCACTTGTTACATCAAAGCATATTGGTGATGGTGTGCTTGATTTTGACAGTTGTTATCTGATTTCTAGTGATGACTACGATAAAGTAAATGCACGTAGTAAGGTAGAAACAGGTGATATTTTATTATCAATGATTGGTACCTTAGGGCGTACATATCTTGAATGTGATGAAGTTAATTATGCAATCAAAAACATTGGGTTGTTTAAGACTTCACAAAATCCTGTATGGAAGTATTTCATCTACTTATGGCTTAATTCAGTTCAAGGTAAACAATTTGTAGATGAGCATAAGAGTGGCAGTACTCAAGAATATTTGAGTTTAGGCTCTTTAAGAGGGATTCAGCTTAAGTCCCCGCCTAATGATCTTTTGTTGATTTTTAATGCTAAGGTGGATAATTGGTTCAAGAAGATACATGCAAATACAAAGCAAATCCAAACACTAGAAAACCTAAGAGACACGCTTCTACCAAAGCTCATGAGTGGTGAAGTGAGAGTCCAATATCAAACAGAACAAGTTGCATAACATTAAGGTGAAGTCATTTGATGGCTTCACCTTTTTTACATCAAGGGGTAAACATGAACAAGAAGCTGCTAGGGGCTTTAATAGCAATCGTAGTCGTGATCTGTGGCTACTGGTATGCAACACCATACCTTGCACTCAATAACATAAAGAAAGCAGCACAAGCAGGTGATAGCGACACAGTGTCGAAGTACATCGACTATCCAAGTGTTCGTCAGAGCTTTAAAGATCAGATGAATGCCAAAATGGCTAAAGAGCTGATGAATCAAGACAATGATGGATTTGCAGCATTAGGTGCAATGCTGGCTTCAACTATGGTCGACAAAATGATTGATGGGATTGTTACTCCTGAAGGCATGACCTTGATGCTCAAAGGCAAGAACCTGAAAGATGCAGAACAGGATTCCCAAAATGTACAGACTGCTAAAACTGAAGAAAAGCCTAAGCCAGAGTATGAAGCAGGTTATACCTCAATGAATGACTTTGAGGTGGTCATTAAAGACCAAGACCAATCCAAAGACGTCAAAGTATTCATGGTTCGTGATGGCTTGAGTTGGAAAATTCACAAAATCGCTGTGCCGATGGAGTAGTTAAATGAAACTTAAATTTTTGACCGTAGTTATAGCATTGGCTTTCTTGTCTGGATGTACGAAAACCGTCACACAAGATAAATATGACTCGATGGAATCAAGCTATGAACAACAAATTAGCGATTTAGAGTCAAAGGTTGCATCGAAGCAGCAGTACATCGAAACGGTAAACACTTCTATTCAAGAGTTAAGTTCAGATGTAAACAGGTTTGAACACGAAGATTGGCGAGACGTTGTGCCAGATGTGTATGACAAAATCAAAGCTCTAGAAACCAATATACAAACTGAACCATAAGTGCAGAGATCAGAATAATGACTAAGATGACTGAATCAGACATCGAGCTGATGGCGATAGAAAAGCTAGAGGGAATGGGCTATAGCTATGTGTATGGTCCTGATATTGAATCCAAAGGCACCAATCCGCTACGCAGCTATAAGCAGGTCATCTTGGAAGCCAAAGTGCTTGAAGCATTGCATCGTCTCAATCCTCATTTGAATGAAGACAAGTGCGTTGAAGCATTGAAGCAAGTCACCAATCTGCACTCCCCGGATATGCTCAGCAATAATCAGGCATTCCATCGCCTACTCACTGAAGGCATTAACATTGAAGTCAGCAAGGATGGCAGCACCCAAGGTGAATATGCTTGGCTGATCGACTTCAACAACCCAACCAATAACGAATTTCTGGTCATCAATCAAGTCACCATCAAAGAAGATCGCTGGACCAGACGACCAGACCTGATCCTATATGTGAATGGCTTACCTTTGGTGGTCATTGAACTTAAGAATGCCACTGATGAGAATGCTACTGTAGATGGCGCTTACAGGCAGATTCAGACCTACCAAAGCCAAATCCCTAGTCTCTTTACCTACAATGCTTTCAACGTCATTTCTGATGGTTTAGAGGCGAAAGCAGGGACGGTTTCGGCAGACCTCAGTCGTTACATGGCGTGGAAGACGACTAATGGCCAAACCAAAGCCAAGAATACTCAGGCGCAGCTCGAAGTCCTATTACATGGTCTGCTAAATCCAGTGACATTGCTTGACATGATCAGGCACTTCATTGTGTTTGAATCCAACAAACAAGAAGATGCTAATGGCTTGATCACCATCAAGACCATCAAGAAGATGGCTGCTTACCACCAGTACTATGCAGTGAATGCAGCAGTCCTCTCAACTATTCGTGCGTCTGCAGTGAACTCGGACTCGAAGTCTGCAGAAGTTGCAATGCAACAGCAAGGTAGAAGCAAGCTGGAGCTTGTTCAGCAGCAAGCAGTAGGTGACAAAAAGGCAGGTGTTGTTTGGCACACACAAGGCTCAGGCAAGTCTCTGTCTATGGTTTTCTATACAGGCAAGATTGTATTGGCTTTGGACAATCCAACAGTGGTCGTGATCACAGACCGGAACGATCTAGATGACCAACTGTTTGCAACCTTTGCTGGATCCAGTCAATTACTGCGCCAGACACCGAAGCAAGCAGAGAATCGAGAGGAACTGAAAGAGCTGCTTAAGGTTGGTTCAGGTGGGGTGATCTTCACCACGATCCAGAAGTTCCAGCCTGAAGATGGTGGCAGCGTGTACGAGCAGCTTTCAGATCGAACTAACATTGTGGTAATTGCAGACGAAGCACACCGCTCTCAGTATGGTTTCAATGCTAAAGAAGTGGATGTTAAAGATGATGATGGCAAGGTAGTAGGTAAACGTACTGTCTATGGCTTTGCCAAGTACATGCGCGATGCTTTACCGAATGCCACTTACCTTGGCTTCACCGGTACACCGATTGAGAAGACTGACGTCAACACGCCTGCAGTGTTTGGTAACTATGTCGACATCTATGACATCTCTCAGGCTGTTGAGGATGGTGCTACCGTTCGCATCTTCTATGAAAGCCGACTCGCCAAGATTGCCATCAGTGAGGAAGGCAAAGAGCTGATTGAAGACTTTGATGACCAGTTCACTGAAGAAGACCTAAACCAAACACAAAAAGAGCGAGCCAAGTGGGCAAGAGTCGAAGGACTCATTGGTAGTATAGAGCGTATCAAAGCCATTGCCAAAGACATCGTAGAACACTTTGAACAACGTCTGAAAGCCAATGCAAACCAAGGTAAAGGCATGATCGTCAGCATGTCCCGCAGGATTGCTGTCGACCTCTACAACGAAATTGTAACGATCAAACCAGAATGGCATAGCGATGATCTAAACGATGGTGTGATCAAAGTGGTGATGACCTCATCTGCTTCTGATGGTAAGGAGATTGCCAAACACCATACGACCAAGCAACAACGCCAAATCCTGGCCAATCGTATGAAGGACAATGATGACAAGCTGAAACTTGTGATTGTTCGTGATATGTGGCTGACTGGTTTCGATGCACCAAGCATGCACACGCTCTACATCGACAAGCCAATGAAAGGTCATAACCTCATGCAAGCCATTGCACGAGTAAACCGTGTCTATAAAGACAAGATTGGTGGTCTGGTCGTAGATTACCTCGGTATTGCATCAGATCTGAAAGAGGCTCTTTCCTTCTACTCTGAGGCAGGTGGTAAGGGTGATCCTGCATTAGTGCAAGACGAAGCTGCAACCATCCTCCAAGAGAAGCTTGAAGTGCTTGATGGCATTATGCATGGCTTCAATTATCAGGAATACTTCACAGCCGATACCTCTCGAAAGCTCAACATCATCCTTGAAGCTGAGGAACACATCCTTGGTGTAGATCAGGGCGAAGGTAAGACACGATTCCTTAATGCTGTATCAGCCATGTCTCAAGCATTTGCATTAGCTGTACCTCATCCAAATGCGATGGAAGCAGCGCCAGTGGTTGCATTCTTCCAGGCTGTGAAAGCACGACTGGCCAAGTTCAGTGGTGGTTCAGGCAAAATCTCAGGCCTCAGCAATACTGAATTGGAAGCCAAGGTCAAACAGACCATTGACCAGGCGCTTGTGACTGAACAGGTGGTCGACATCTTTGATGCAGCAGGAATCCAAAAACCAGACATCTCCATTCTGTCTGATGAGTTCATGCAGGAGATGAAAGGATATAAGCACAAGAACATTGCACTAGAGACCCTCAAGAAGCTCTTAGGCGATGAGATCAAGATGCGAGAGCAGCGTAGTGTCACGCAAGGTAAAAAGCTCATGGAGATGCTGAGCTCTGCGATCAAGGGCTATCAGAACAAGGTACTGACTGCAGCCGAAGTGATTGATGAACTCATCAAATTGGCTAAGGCAATCCAAGAGTCAGACAAAATGGCAGAGGAACTCAACCTGACTGAATATGAATATGCCTTCTATTCAGCAGTTGCAGACAATGACAGTGCTAGAGAGTTGATGCAGAAAGAGATCCTACGCGAACTTGCAGTTGTTCTGACTGAGTCTATTCGTAAGAATGTAACTTTGGATTGGACTATCAAAGAGGCTGCTAGAGCGAAGCTGAGAGTCATTGTGAAGCGCTTACTCAAGAAGTATGGCTACCCACCTGATATGGCTTTACTGGCGACAGAGACTGTACTTGAACAGGCAGAGCAATTGGCTGAAGAATTAGCAACGGCAGCTTAATTCATATCACTAAACAATAACTAAAATGTGTGCTTCATAGAGATCGTTTCAATTTAGCGATCTCTAAATCCATCTTGTAGTTCAATCAGAAGTATTTTCTCAAGATCAGCGTAGCTCTCGCCTACTGCAGCTTTCTTGCTAGCAATAACAGAAAACTAAAAAAAAGTGGAAGAATATTTGAAATTTAGATCAACTTTAATAAGAAAAACCTATGTATTTGTTGAGAATTGTAATTTTGAGAAAATTTAGTTGATAGATTAAATGTATTTTCATATAAAAAGATATGCTCATTTTTTATATCGATAAAAATGTTAAAATTTGACTATTTAGTAAAAAATATTGAGATTTTTATAGGGCAATTTATCATGCCCTTTTGCTTTGGTCGAAAAAATGTTCAACTTGAGATAGTAAAAATCAACTCAGAATTACTGAAAATCAAAAAGATTAAACAGAGTCAGAAAGCCGTAGTACAAGCAAAGTTCAAAGCAATCTACGTCAAAATTTGGCAAAAAATCTTGCTATTGATACAAACGGAGCCTGGCTTACGTGTGCATTCTAATTATGTTGCAATCTTACAGTTGATACATAATCTTGATGATTTTATCGAAAAATCACAGCAACACTTGTGCTTTGAAAGGAAAGCTCAGAAAGAGCTGGATGCTAAATTTTTTGCTAGATTTTTTAAGCTAACAAAGAATTCAATAAAAGATCAACTTATACCAAATTGTTCAGATCGAAATGAATTTAGACAATGCAATGTGATAAAAAATTAAGCGAAAATGAATATGCCGAAGATTGACGCAGAAGAGCACTTTTTAGATTTAGCAGAAAAATTCCAAAAAGATTATTGTCTGTTACGTGATCTTGTTGTGAATACACAATTTATTGATCTATCAGATGATTTGTATAAAGAAGTCTACGCGCTATACAAATTAGCACAACAAATTTATAGCTATATATCAGGCTCCAGACAGATCGGTAAGTATTCTTTTTTGGCTGCTTTGAGTTATTTTTCATGTCCGAATATTAGTAATACTCAAGAGTTGTCGTCTGTACGTTATTTGATTTTGCAAGCGAGTTTTTTAACATATCGGCAGTATCAAGAATTTGCAAAAATTGATAAAGCTGAGAATAAGCAAAAACATGTTTGTGACCTATTACGCTATGTCTCACGATATGTGCTGGATTCTAATAATGCTGAATTATTTCATGAGTGTAGTAAGCTGCTAAATTGTTATGTCACGTACGAACGTAATTTGAAAAAAGAGGATCGTAATAAACTTTTTAATATTAAAGATTTCAAACAAGTACAAGTCATAGAGTATTTATCGGCTCTATTAATAATTTTTAAAAGACTAGATGATCGTCGTGTTGTTCATCGTCAGCGTAAGTCAAAAAAAAGCAAAGTTTTGAAATGGCCCACTAAAAATGAACTCAAAAAATTTCGTGAAATAAAATCAGGTAAGCATGAAGATATCGGACATAACGCAAAGATCAGTTTTTATGATGCCTCTCTTCACAAAGATGAAGATCGTGAAATTGAGTTATTGGACACTGAAGTAGAATTATACTCTGAAGATGAAAAAACTAAAAATTTTAATCATTTAATTAGTGATTATGCTGCGTATTACACGCGGCATCGCCAACGCCGTCATGCGCCATTTATTACAAATCCACATTATTTGGCGCCAGATATACTGAAGCAAATTGTTTATGTGTTGAGAACTGAGTTAAATAGGGACTGGGATGATGCTGCAATCGCTGCCGCATGTTTATTGTCACTTTTGACTGGATTATCTCCCATAGCACTGATGGATTTTAATGACCTTATTCAGGAGGGTACGTTGATTCAAAATGGTTCAAGTAGACGTCGCGAATATTTACTCAAATTAAATCTTAATATTACAGAGCAGAAGATTAAGAGCTTAAATGATGAGCGATGGAATGAAGTGATGACACATCAACTACATTTACCTTCTGCTTGGTTTGACTATATAGAACAAGCATCGAATCCAATAATTTCTTCAACAGACATTAATACAAAACTTAAGAATTGGCTTGATAATCGGTTTGTAGGTTCGATCACTGTTGAAAAACTGCAGGCTCAATTATATTTTCATATATATTATGAAACATATAATGAATATCTAGCTCATGTAATTGCTGGGCGGGATAGTCAGCATCACATGCCTGGTATCTATTATGGAGGGCTACCGAAAGCTCAACTCAGTAGCACATATCTAGCCTTTGTAGAAACAGCACTTACACCACATTCCTCGGAATTTACTGAAGACACGGCTGAACTAAAAATATTGCAACAACAATTCAAAGTGCAATCTGCATTATCAATAGAAAGGATAGGGAGCCAACTGGCACTTGAACCCAATTTTGTGAAAGAGCAATTTGATATTTTACATAGGCATTGTCAGGAAAGTGTTCAAAAAGATCAACATATCATTAATCAACTGAATGCATACGCATGTTGGATGTGGCATATCAGCTTGTTGAGTTTGGCAAGTCGGCCTAAAAAAAATCTGTTGGGGAATTTGGATGATTATTGTGTTGAGCTTAAGCTTTTATATGTAAACGATAAAAGAAATAGTAAAGCAAGAAAAGATGGTCGTTTTATCCCATTATCTGATTTTTTCATAAAAACACTGCAAAATTACACAGTCTTTTTAGAACAAATTATTGAAGCGTACGGTTCGTTTTTTAGACAAGTCTTTGCAAAGAAAATTACTGTAAATGATCTTTTTGGCAAGTTCATTGATAGTAAAGATATCTTGCCGATAACTGTCAAAGAGTGGCAGAGCAGAAAAATTAAGTTAATCCCTTTATCTCGAAACTGGGTAAATTTATATATGGAAGGAATCTTTCCAAAGAATATGTATTCGAATTGGTTACGTCATTTTGATATGAATTTTTTGATGTATGCAGAAGAAAAAGAAGAAAAAGAAGAAAAAGAAGAAAAAGAAGAAAAAGAAGAAAAAAAAGAAAAAAAAGAAGAAAAAACTGCTTTAGCATTCCATTTAATACAGGCTCTTTATGGTCATGACCAACGTGACCGAGAGGCTTTTCATCCGCATTCTTCACTTATTCCGAATGTCTATGTACAGCAAGCCCGCCAGCAATTGCAAGATAATGTCAAATCTTTATCGATTAAACACTTAGAGCGAAAATAGTTGTATGCAAAAAATCAAAGAACTAATAAAACCACAACTAGATGATCTATTTGTTGATATTCATAAAATGGTGAAAAAGTCGCTAGATAGACAGCCTTCTCCACCTGAAGTGTTGACGAAAGAAATGCAGCAAAAACTTGATCAGCAGATCGCTGAAAAATGGCATGACATTAAAGATAGTGTTGATTATTTGAGTCAAAAGTTGAGCCGAGACGAACAATCAAAACTGATGCAATTTACTGAAGATGAATTTAATAAAAGAAGGAGGCAATTCAACCAGAATGTAGATAAAAAATCATACAGAATTAAGCTAAATCCACATACGAAACGGATAGTACTGCCTAGAAAAATTGAGAGTACAGAGTCACGATTAAAACACGGGCATCTACATATTCTGGTAGTCAAGGAATTAAGGCAGTATTGGCAAGATTCATTTGAATATTGGGATGAACCGAAGTACTTATGGGGAAATTTATGCTTAAGTTTTATATATATTTCAGGCTGTGCAGATGAACAGCATTTGATTACTATTCAGAAACAATTGCAGGATGCCATTGAGCTTGGTACAGATCTGAATTGTTTTCGGTTATACCATTCTGATTATCAAAAGATCACTAATCCATTGTTACTACATTATCGTGTTGAAAACTCTCAATATGGCAACGATGTAGAACAGGGAAAGTTGTACAAATGGAAACATGTTTTTTTTAACCCATATGCGCAGTTCATTTTACAATATTTAAAAAAGTTGAAAGCCACTCAGAAAGAATTTCGTCTGCAACATTCAGTTGAAGATTGTATTTTAGAAAGCTTGAGTAAGATAGGCAGGAAAAAAAGTCTTGGGGATCTGCAATATCAAATTAAACGCCGTGGATTTCGTGCATTTAATGATGTGCAAATGGTACTCGAATTTAATCCAAACCTTAGCCTAGATATATTTTTGAGTAATGTGCTTCAGCAAGAGATTAATACTGTCGCTTTAAGGCCATCCGAATTTAGATTGCTGTGGAATAATGATTACAATCAAGTCACAGAACAAGAGAGTCGCCCTATTCATTTTGAACAAGAGCAGTTACTTCCGGAAGTTCCGACTGCTCAAAGCAAATTACAAACGATTCCGTATGAGTTGATGTTGTTTGATCAAAAGAAACGTAAAGGTCAAAAAGTTGAGCGTTTAGATAAAAAGAGGAATAAAGAAGAACGCACGCTACGTTTTTGGCAAGAAACCAGAAGGGTGTTAGAGGAGAAGATAGTTGATGCTAATACGGAGGAAAAGTCTTTAATTGATGCTCAACTACGCTTAATTCACTGGTTAATGCATTTAAAAAAACGAGGGCTTCAATTATCAACTATTGAAAGCTACTTAGGATCGTTTGGTAAAGAATTTATATTTGAGATTTGGCTCAATAAATTAGATTTAAAGCAACAATCCATTGATGATTATGAGGATTTATATCGGCAGCTATTGAAATACAGCAGTGAACGTGATGAAAAAGCAGTTCAACGAGATTCGGTGAAAGGAAAAACCTCTCGTAAGATGCACCAAAGCGCAGAATACCGTTTTGGTCGCCTAAAAGATTTTCATCAATTCTGTATAGAGAATTATGATGCTCCAGGGGTATTGGTGTTACAGAATTCAAGTTTTAAGCATTTACAAATTTGCAATGCACGGCTAGTGAGTCCTTTGCTATTTGGCAAATTATTGGAAAAACTAGAAAATTTAAGTCAAGAGCCAACGGCATCAGAGTGGGTCGATCATCTGAGTTGTTTAAAGCTGATGTATTTACTAAGTTATAGAACTGGACTTCGATTAAATGAAGTTCGTTGTCTTAAAATACAAGATATTATTTGCCCAGAGTTACTTTGTAAAGAAAAAGAAAATACAGCTTTTAATAATATCACGCTTCATATTCAGAACAATTCATATCGCCGTCTGAAAACGCAAAGTGCAAATCGTCAAATACCTTTGAAAATTGCATTGTCAGAACATGAGTTTTTAGTAGTACAACGTTACATACAACATCGTTATGAGCAATATTTGGTTAATCAGCAGGATGATCTACTTTTTAGTGTGAATCATCGTGTATTAACTGATCAATGTATCAGCAAAATTACAGTAGATTTGTTTAGTCAAATATTAGGTATGCATCATGGTTTTAGTTTTCATACATTACGCCACAGTGCTGCTAACTATCTAGCAATAACTTTGCTCGGTTCAAAAGAAATGATCAAGACCTACACAGATTGTCCTTGGGTAAAAGCAAAAAAGATGAGGGATTTATTGTTTGGTATGAAAGCACGTGCTCAAGAAGAGATTATTCAACATAAATGGCAGGTGCTCGCCTCTTGGATGGGGCATAGCAGTATTGAGCAAACGGCTTCAAATTACCTTCATGTTTTGGATTTATTAGCAGTCGATCGAATTTATAATTCGCCGTGTATCATTTCAAAAAAAGTATTAGAACAGTGTTTTAGTCCAGTGAAGTCAAGTACAGACTATATAAACCTAAATCGTTATACTCAGCAGCAGAAATGGTTTAATTCTTATCAGCAAACACAGCCAGTTACGATGGCTGGCCGACAAGAAAAGAAGTTTAGTATAGAGAAGAGTACTCTGACACCTTTTCAACGTTTGATAAGTTTTAGAGAAGGTCGTTTAAGCGAAGATACTCAAGCTCAAGAATGGATGCAACGATGTCAATGGATGAGCAATAAATGGATGGATCGCCAAAAATTTAATTTAAAAACGAATTATGTTTATAGTAAGAATTTAGAAGAGAGTTGGTTTGATGAACTTTACGAAAAGGCTAAAAAACTGACTCGTCAAGATGAAATAATTCCTCTCCTTGATTTTCATTATAAAGATGATAGGCAGCAAGATGCACTGAAAGAAAAGAACATGTTTAAGGCGCTTAAAATATTATTATTACTTGGAAAACTGCGTAAGAATTTTCTACATTTTCAATGCCGAATGAAAGGTGATGAGCAACAAATTGTTAATTTTATTACTGGTATAGAGCCAATGTTAGGAGATCATCTGTATTTAGAAAAACAAAACTACCCAGTTAATTTGGGTGCTCCTGAGCGAACCGTTAAATTTAGTTTTCAAAGAGTTGTCGGTTCTAACAAAAAAAATGTTACTCCGCTGGTTATATTTAATTTAATGTTAAAAATGATGCAAGAAGATGAACTCTGGATCAAATAGCCTAAGCATCTTAAAAAGGGGAAATTTAAAAGCTTTAGCATCACAGTTTCGTCACTGGATTTTAGACACTAGTGTAAATTGGTAAATCGCTGAGCTAAAGTGTTGTAGTCCAAACTCGATATGACAGTTACCCATTTTATAGTGTGCCTGTCAGGTTAAATTTGAGCTAAATTATTCTCAGCCCAAATCCGCTTCCAATCAAATAATGATTCAAGTGGCGTGCCGCCTCTGCTCAATCTAATTCACAGTACCTAAAACAGGTATCAACTTCGGCCCAGCCATTCTCGCTTTGCTAATGATATCCACCAGCTCATAATAAGTCAGTTCAAACTTATCATCACTATCAAAAACATAAACCATGTTCTTGCCTTCATGTTCTTGCGGAGTAGGTGGTACAAATCGTTTCGGGATTAGGAGTTGAGTAATTTGTTCGTCAGTTAATTTAAATAAGTGCATGTTTTTATCCTACTCTAGGTAAGTCAGACCATTTTGTTAAATACGATGGTGATCTAAGGTTTTGATTCATGTGCCATGAGGCTTCTTGATTGTTGGCAATGCCTAGCGTAACGAGATTCTTCCCAAACCGTTCACTGATGGCTTCAATAACATCTGAAAGTTTTTCACGCTCTTGCTTATGCGAATAGTCCGTGAATAGATCAGGCACAAATTTGGATTTATCCTTAATTTCTAAAAGTACGATTCCTGCCTTTTTATACTTAAAACCCTTCTTAAATATCTGATCGATACCTTTCATTGCAGCCTTGGTGATAAGTAACCAGTCGTCTGTATACTCATGCATCTGAACTACGGTGTATGGAGTGTAACGCTCAGTCTTATCAAATCGACTGGTTTGAATATAAACCCCAATCATCTTGCAGATTGAGCCATCATCACGCATTCGCTTTACTGCTCTGGCTACATAGAGTCGCACCGAAGCCTTTAGATCATCCACTTCATACACAGGGCTGCCATATGAACGGCTGCTGATAATCTGCTTTTTGGCTACTGCATCATCAGTCAGGTCGATACAAGACAAACCCTGTAACTCAAGTACTGTCTTTTCCATGACGATGCTGAATTGCTTTTTAATTTCTTTAGGATTGGCGTTAATCAGATCTAGAACAGACTGGATGCCCATAGCATTGAGTTTCTTGCAGTTCTGCCTGCCGACTCCCCAAACATCAGATACATCGACTTGCGCCAGTAAAGTCTCAGCAGAGCACTGGTCCATATGAACTAAATTACACACGCCACCAAAATACTTGTTCTTCTTGGCTAAATGATTGGCAATCTTGGCTTCAGTTTTAGATCGACCGATTCCAATACAGCAGGGTAGGCCTAACCATTGGAATGCTTTAGTTCTCATATCTTGTGCATATTCTGTCAGGTCAAATAAGTGCTCATACGCTGTGAGCTTTAGGAAGCATTCGTCAATTGAATAGACTTCTTGCTCTCCAGGTGCAACATAACTCCCGAGAAGCTCCATAAAGCGTCTGGACATTTCACCATACAGAGAGAAATTACTCGAGAGAACCTGAATGTTATGTTGTTTGATCAAATCCTGAATCTGAAATACAGGAACCCCCATCTTTATACCTAAGTCTTTTGCTTCTTGGCTTCTTGCCACGGCACAGCCATCGTTGTTGCTGAGCACAATGGTTGGGCGATCATTTAGGGCAGGGTTAAACACACGTTCACACGAGACGTAGCAATTATTCACGTCAACTAACGCGAATATTTCATTTTCACTTTTCATTTTTATTCTTCTTTTTATGAACGGTGATGAATACGTTTTAAATTAAAAGTCACTACACCCCAAATAGATATTGTCTGACTGTCGTTGGGAATGATGTGATTGTATCTAGGATTCTCAGCTTTTAACCAAAGGTCTGGAAGAGGGTAGTCTTCATCTCCGAAAATCTCTTTGATTTCAGACTTAGACATCTTGCTTGTAATCATTAACCGCTTAATTGTCGAAGCACTATTATCAATTAATGCAATTACGATATCGTAGTGCTTTGCTTCTATACTGCGATCAACAATGATCGGATCATTAATCTCAAAACCTGCATCAAGCATCGATTCACTGTCTACGTAAGCGATAAATGTAGAAATAGGGTTATGAATAAGGAATTCATTCAGATCGAGTGCTTTATCTTGTTCATCCTTGATACTAAATGCAGGACCAGCAGGAATGCGCTCTAAAGAGACTGGAATTGAGACTTTGGATTTGGGTAGTACTGCGGTTAACCCTAATTTCTCAACAAGTTCATTTTGAACAGCGATTTGCTCTAGAACTGTATTGATGGTAGGGCTTGGCTTACCCTCTGGACCCATGAGCTCTTGCAAAGATGACCATGCGTCATCAGAGAAGTAGATAGGCAACTTCTTAGACATGTGATACTCCTACGCTACAGTGGCGTGTTTGGAAGTAGAATTTGTCTAAATATGATATTACTAACAGGGATTAAAATTCAAATTTAAAAAGTTGTGGATAAACAAGGAGAAGTCAAAATAAGTCGTTTTGTTTCTGCTCATCGCGTGGAAAAGTGAACCGTACCGGGTTTGTCGGAGACTAACTTTCTTGAGAGAATGTTCCGATGAAAAAACCTAAATATACCCCTGAAATCAGAGATAGAGCGGTTCAATTATTGATTGAATCCGAAAAAGATTATCCATCGAAT
>Ga0208704_100128_pt1 | contig 19320 bp, 19 predicted proteins | sample DeeseametaMP0144_FD_184221 | JGI IMG/M metagenome (GOLD analysis project Ga0208704, IMG submission 184221) | Marine microbial communities from the Deep Atlantic Ocean - MP0144 (SPAdes) | ecosystem: Environmental > Aquatic > Marine > Oceanic | place: West of Cape Verde, Atlantic Ocean | collected...
TTATTGGTGCAGGCGGTGCAGCGGTTAAGCTTTTATAAATGACAGGCTTACCAGAAGCGAAGCAATATGCTGGCTTCCCTGTAGGTGGCGTATTCTTAATGACCGACAACCCGAAAGTCACTGAAGGTCATACTGCAAAAGTTTATGGTCGTGCTGAATTAGGCGCACCTCCAATGTCTGTTCCACATATTGATACACGTTATATCGACGGTAAAAAATATGTATTATTTGGTCCATTTGCGACTTATTCAAACAAGTTCTTAAAACAAGGTTCTCAGCTTGATTTATTGAAATCAACCACGAAGAACAACGTTTTACCAATGACTGCTGTTGGTATGGAAAATCTTGATTTGGTGAAATACTTAGTTAGCCAAGTCATGATGACCGATGAAGACCGTTTTAATGAATTGAAAAAATACTACCCTGATGCAAAACCAGAAGACTGGCGCATGAATCAAGGTGGTCAACGTGTTCAAATCATTAAGAAAGAACCAGGCAAACCTGCAAGCTTACAATTTGGTACCGAGATTTTTGCATCACAAGACGGTGCTGTGACTGCCCTATTAGGTGCTTCACCAGGTGCTTCAACTTCTCCTTATATTATGTTGAGCTTGCTTGAAAAAGCATTCCCACAACAAGTAGAAGGTAAATGGAATCCGAAATTACATGAAATTGTAAAATCGTACCAACAAGAACTCAGCACTAATCCTGTTCTTCTTGACCAAGTTCGCCAGTACACCAGCACAACCCTAGGTTTGAAATATACACCTATGGCTAAAGCTGCAAATGACGAAACTACTGCGGTAGCAAAAGCACAGTAATCTGCTTTAAACCCTAAAAAGGATGGACTTTGCGCCATCCTTTTTTAATTCATATTTGAAACTATTCTGTTTATGTCGCTTTTCCATTCCGATGCTTTTTTGGCTTTTCGTTCACGTGATTTTTCACTTCTGAGTGTCAATCAGTTGTGCTTAATTCTAGCCATCATGATTCAAGAAGTCGTCATTGCCTATAGCGTCTACCAACTCACTCAGAATCCACTCAGCCTTGGCATGATTGCCTTAATTGAGTTACTCCCCTTTATTTGCCTCTCCCTGATCAGTGGCGATTGGGCTGACCGCTATAACCGACAAAAAATTGTGCAGTGGAGTTTTAGCTGTAGCACTCTAATTCCATTATTATTTATTGTTCTTTTTTCTCAGTACCAACAACAGCACATTCAACAAAATACACTTTTATGCGGCATTTATAGCCTCATTTTTTGCTTAGGCGTACTTAGAGGTATTTACAGCCCATCTTTTAATTCATTACGCCCTTTTCTAACCCCAGAGTCAGCCTATAGCAATGCAGCCACATGGACTGCCCTCATTTGGCAAATGGGCGGCATTTTAGCGCCTTTATGCGCAGGACTTTTACTCAGCCAACTTGGGCTTGAAAAAACCCTCTTTATTGTTTTTCTGTTATGTTGCATGGGTAGCATCTGCTTATTCGGATTAAGTCCTCGCGACTTCCCTAGCCCACATAAACAGCATTTAAGCAAAAGTTTGAAAGAAGCCTATTTGTTTATTTTTAAACATCCACTGATGTTTTGGAGTATGTTACTTGACCTCAGCGCCATGCTTTTTTGTAGTGTCATTATCTTACTGCCTATTTTTGCACACGAGATCCTGCATCTAGGTGTTGAAGGCTTAGGTATACTCAGAGCGGCTCCAGCCATTGGCGCCTGTATCATGATGTTGATGTTGACCTGTTATTCTCCGATGCAAAATGCATGGAGAAACATGCTCTATAGTAGTTTTGCAATTGCTTTGTGTACTTTAGCTTTCGCACTATCCTCCCATATTTGGCTCTCAGTGTTCTTCCTTGTTTTGATTGGCGCCTTTGATAGCATCAGTATGATCATTCGACAAACTTTATTACAGCAAATCCCCCCCAAAGCACTATTAGGACGTGTAGCCGCTTTAAATGGCATCTTAGTCACTTCAGGCAATCAGCTCGGTGCCCTACACATGAGCCTAATGACGCGCTATTTTTCGGTAGTGCCAGCAGTACTTATTGGAGGGACGCTGTGTTTAATAATCTGCGGTCTAAGCTCTACTCGTACTCGACATTTATTCAAACCACCTCCAACACAACAAAAACATACCACCGTCACAAGAATCGAATAGCATGTTAAGCTTCAAATCTTCTTTTAATATGATGTGAGTTTTCAATAGAGCAAATTATGAAACAGATACTCCCCTTTTCACACACACTCTATGCCAAACTCTATTCTCTCGTACTATCCGTGTTATTAGCTTATTGCCTATTCAATGCAATCTATAGTGTGATTATTGGTGGAAAAAGCGTATACCTTTTCAGTAGTCTGATTTTAATATTTCAAACAATTACTGTTTTTAAAGCATCTGTAAATAAAAAGATCTATAACTATATGGGATTGATTGGACTCATTTTAAGTCTGGTTTATCTCAATCATTGGATGTTTCTTTCTCAGACTGAAAGTATTGCCATTCTTCCCTCAGTCATACTCACCTTACTTAGCTTAGGCTATTTTTCACAGCAACATTCGCGTTTAAATCTATTGAAGGCGGCTTTAATTTTTGGGCTTTTAGTATTAGCCTATACGCAATACCATGACTTGAATACTCTACAAAACTATTATAATAGCCTGCATACAGGTGAAACATGGCAGCAATATGGTGCTTTATAAAGATCAAAAAAACCGTTAGACTTTTCTTCTTATTTTAAGCACAAAAAGCCAGCAATATCGCTGGCTTGATTCTTCTAGACTTTAGCGATGAGTATGAATCGACATCACGATGCCCATGCTCGCTAGCATGGTAATCACCGCGGTTCCACCATAACTCATCAGTGGCAATGGATCACCTGTTACAGGTAAAATCCCACTGACCATCCCCGAGTTTAACAACACAAAGAAGAAGAATGTTAAGCCCACAGCACCCGCGTATAAACGCCCAAAATTATGAAAGCTGTTCATACCAATAATCAAACAACGAATGATAATGGCCGCAAACAAACTAAACAGCAAGAACACCCCAATAAAGCCAAACTCTTCCGCATACGTAGACATAATGAAGTCGGTATGGTGCTCAGGCAAATACCCCAAATGTGACTGTGTGCCCTCTGTAAAACCCTTCCCCATTAAACCACCTGAACCAATGGCAATCTTGGATTGGATAATATTCCAACCCGCACCCAATGCATCTGACTCTGGGTCAAATAAAGTGAGCACTCGCTTTTTTTGGTACTCTTGCAAAAAGAACATCCAAAGTAAGGGAGCGACAACTGCCAATGCACCACAGGCCAACGCAATGAGCCGCCAAGAGATCCCGCTAAGGAAAATGACACACACACCAGGGATCAAGAGACCTAGGTTTAAGTCAGGCTGTAAAGCTGCCAATAAAAACGGCAACATCATAATGCCCAACGAAATCACAATATGCATAAACTTAGGCGGGAATGCGCGGCCTGCAAAGTACCACGCCATCATCAAAGGCATGGCAAACTTCATAAACTCAGAAGGCTGCATACTCCCAATACCCGGTAGACTAATCCAACGTCTGGCTCCCATGCGGGTTTCGCCCACCACCAAGACCAATACCATTAAAATCACAGCAAAGATGAAAAAATAAGGACTAATGGCCTGATAGACTTTGGGAGGGATTTGCGCACAGATAATCATCACAATGAAGCCCACAGCAAAGCTTGTGGCTTGGCGAAACACCATACCCATATCTTGCGCTGAAGCACTATAAATGACCAACAATCCCAACACGGCATTTAAAATCAGAAAGCATAAAAGCCATGGATCTAAATGCAATTTAGCCCAGCGAGATGAGTCATGTTTAATGCTTCTACCGTCACGTAAAGACTGACGTAAAAAACGATACTGCTGTGATGGTATCATTTGCGTAAATTGAATGAGCTAAAGACAGGGCAAATTATAAGTTCAAAGTGTTTTAGATAACATCATTCAAACCCATATTTCTGTAGTTTTAGCTCAATAAATCCAAATAATTTTTTATTGTGCCGCCAAAATCAGGCGTACAAGCTCAAGGTCATCTGGATAGGTAATTTTAATATTATCGGAGCGCCCTTGTACGACTTGAACCTTTTCACCTACAAACTCTAAAGCACTGGCTTCATCTGTAATTAAAGCTTGTGCCTCTAGTGCATGCTCAATTGCTTTCTTCAGTACCCCCAGTTTAGCAATCTGCGGGGTTTGTGCCTGCCAAAGCTGTGAACGGTCAACGGTTTCTTGAATATCTTGTGCTGAGGCTACACGCTTTAAAGTGTCTCTAACAGGAATAGCTAAAATTGCCCCTGTATTGGACTGAATAGCAGTATCAACCAGTCTCACCAAACAATCCTGCGTGACACATGGACGAGCTGCATCATGCACAAAGACCCAGTCATCAGCATCAGCGATTATGGAAAGATAATTGAGCGCATTGAGCACTGAGTCTACACGCTCAGCACCACCTTCACAGAAATGTGCTTTTTCCATGTTGGTAAAAGGCAAACTTTGAGCAACATCATCATCTAAACCAATCGCCAAAACATAGCCCTGCAAGGGCAATTGATTAAGACGTAAAACCGTATGTTCAAGTACGGTCTTTTGTCCAATCATTTGATATTGTTTTAGTTCTGTTTGAGAAAAGCGACTACCCGAGCCAGCAGCAGGAATAATAGCCCACAATTTATGGGGTAGCTGGAGGGGTTTCAGGCTCATCGTCTTCATTGGTTCGCAAATCAATTTGGGCGTTAGGATCAATATAAACAGGCTTATATTGAGTACTGATGGTACTCATTTGAATAAACGTTTCTCGAGGTTTGATTAAACCCAAGTCCAAGCGCGCATGCTCTTCAATGGCTTCAATACCATTTTTCAAATCATACACTTCTGCCGCCAAGACACGATTACGTTCTTTTAAGTCGTTATTAATTTCAGTTTGTTGTTGGATTTTTTGTGTGAGTTGTAAATGGTCTTGATAACCACCCTCACCAAACCAGTATAAATACTGAAACCCTGCGATCAAAATGATCGCAAGGCCTAGTAGTACTTTACTCATCAACGAGTCGAATACATTGAACATTGACATCAGTCGCTTAGTTTAAACCTTTAAACTCAGCTTTACCGCGGTAAGCAGCATTTGTCAATTCTTCAATACGAAGCAATTGGTTGTATTTCGCTACGCGGTCAGAACGGCACAGTGAACCTGTCTTAATTTGACCAGCAGCAGTACCTACCGCAAGATCCGCAATCGTAGAATCTTCAGTTTCGCCAGAACGGTGTGAAATTACTGTAGAATAACCATTTTCTTTCGCAAGATAGATTGCATCTAAAGTTTCAGTCAACGTACCAATTTGGTTGTATTTAATTAAGATAGAGTTACCGACTTTCTCATTAATACCACGTTGAAGGATTTTCGGGTTTGTAACGAATAAGTCATCACCTACCAATTGGATTTTGTCGCCAAGGATAGATGTCAAGTAAGACCAACCTTCCCAATCCGACTCATCTAAACCGTCTTCAATCGAGATAATTGGATATTGGTTTACAAGACCCGCTAAATAGTCAGAGAACTGGTTGCTTGTGAATGCTTTATTACCTTCACCTGCAAGGATGTACTGGCCATTTTTGTAAAATTCTGAAGATGCACAGTCAAGCGCAAGCATAATATCAGAACCCGCTTTGTAGCCAGTTTGACCAATCGCTTCAAGAATCACAGTGATTGCTTCTTCGTTTGAACGTAAGTTCGGCGCAAAACCACCCTCATCACCTACAGCAGTGTTTAAACCCTTTTTGTTTAAAACTGACTTAAGAGAATGGAAGATTTCAGCACCCGCACGCAATGCTTCAGAGAATGAGGTGAAGCCTACAGGCTCAATCATAAACTCTTGAATGTCTACGTTGTTGTCTGCATGCGAACCACCATTGATGATGTTCATCATTGGCACAGGCATGGTTAAAATCGTTTGACCACGTAAGTCTGCGATGTATTGGAAAAGAGGAATTTTCTTTTCATCAGCAGCAGCACGTGCAGCAGCGAGCGAAACAGCTAAAGTTGCATTCGCACCCAATTTTTCTTTGTTTTCAGTACCATCAAGTTCGATCATCGTATTATCGATGTCTTTTTGTTCAAATACTGATTTGCCCACTAAAGCATCACGGATAATCGTGTTTACGTTGTTAACCGCAGTTTTAACACCTTTACCCAAATAGCGCGCTTTGTCGCCATCACGAAGTTCTAAAGCTTCACGAGAACCAGTTGAAGCACCAGATGGTGCACATGCACGGCCAACTACGCCAGATGCTAAGATTACGTCTGCTTCGATGGTTGGGTTACCACGAGAGTCCAAAATTTCACGTGCACGGATGTCAACGATTTGGCTCATGAACAATTCCTCAGTTGATTAATAACGAGATGCTTTAGATGGCATCAATGAGTTTATAATTTAGTGTGTATCTAGCTTTTTGAAACCTTTAACCAAGGTGTCCAATTCTTTTAGCTGTGCCAAGAAAGGCTCAAGTTGAGACATACGCAATGCGCATGGTCCATCACACTTGGCTTTTTCTGGGTCAGGATGCGCTTCCAAGAATAAACCTGCTAGACCTGTTGCCATTCCCGCGCGAGCAAGTGTCGTGATTTGCGCACGGCGACCGCCCGCAGAATCTGCACGACCACCCGGAGTTTGAAGCGCATGGGTCACATCAAAGAACACAGGGACATTCATTTCTTTCATGATGTCGAAACCCAACATGTCTACAACCAAATTGTTGTAACCAAATGCCGAACCACGTTCACAAATAATGAGCTTGTCATTCCCTGCCTCTAAACACTTATGCAAAATATGGCGCATTTCATGTGGTGCAAGGAATTGTGCTTTTTTGATGTTAATGATGGCATCCGTTTTGGCCATCGCTTCAACCAAATCCGTCTGACGACTTAGAAAAGCAGGAAGTTGAATAATATCCGCAACTTCCGCTACAGGTGCAGTTTGGTAAGGTTCATGTACATCAGTAATAATGGGTACATTAAAATGTTTTTTAATGTCAGCTAACCACTCAATCCCTTTTTCTAGGCCTGGCCCTCGAAACGAGTTCAAGCTTGAACGGTTGGCTTTATCAAAACTGGCTTTAAATACGTAAGGAATCTCCAAACGCTTGCAGATGTCGACATAAGTCTCTGCAATTTCAAAAGCCAAATCTTTAGACTCAAGTACGTTCATGCCGCCGAATAGTACAAATGGCAAGTGGTTTGCCATTTGTATATCGCCTAAACGTACAATTTCTTGTGGTTTTAATTGTGACATTTAAACTTCCTAGTTTATTGCTTAACCCCAATTACTTCGCTTTTTTGTACTGTGCTTTTGCAGCATCAATAAAACTAGCAAATAATGGGTGTCCATCACGTGGTGAACTTGTAAATTCCGGGTGGAATTGTACAGCAATAAACCAAGGATGTTGAGGAATTTCAACTGTTTCTACTAAGTGCTGTACAGGTGAATAGCCCGAAATTTTCATGCCAGCTTCTTCAAGCGCTGGAATAAAACGGTTATTCATCTCATAACGGTGACGGTGACGTTCAATAATATCTGCTGAACCATACACTTCACGTGTTTTAGTGCCTTCAACCAATTCTGATTTTTGAGCGCCCAAACGCATCGTACCACCAAGATCAGAGTCAACATTACGCTGTTGAACTTCACCACGTTCATCTAACCATTCAGTGATTAGACCAATCAATGGAGACTTCGTCGAACGGTTGAATTCAGTCGAACTCGCGTCACTAATACCCACGACATTACGTGCATATTCGATCACAGCCAACTGCATACCTAGACAAATACCCAAGAATGGAACACCGTTTTCACGTGCGAATTTAATCGCTTGCATTTTCCCTTCAGTACCACGTTCACCAAAACCACCCGGTACCAAGATTGCATCCATATCTTTCAATACTTCATTGACATCTTGGCTTTCAAGTTCTTCAGCATTGACATAATCAATTTGAACTTTCACACGGTTTTGAATACCCGCATGTAAAAGTGCTTCATTTACAGACTTATACGCATCTGGAAGTTCAACATACTTACCCACCATTGCAACACGAACCGTGTATTCAGGGTTTAGTAGTGCTTCTACAACATTGTCCCAATCTGTTAAATCAGCTTCAGGTAAGTCATTGAAACCAAAACGTTCACAGATCAAGTCATCAACATTTTGTTCATAGAACGTACGTGGAATTTGGTAAATGCTGCGCGCATCTTTACACACCACAACTGCACGTGCTTCAACGTTTGTGAACAAGGCAATTTTGCGGGTCGTATCTGCATCAACATCATATTCAGTACGACAAATTAAAATGTCAGGCTGAATACCAATAGATAACAATTCTTTTACCGAGTGCTGAGTTGGTTTAGTTTTCAACTCTGCCGCAGATTTGATATATGGAAGCAAAGTTAAGTGCATAAGCATAGTGCGCTTATGACCTAGTTCAACCATAAGTTGACGTACAGATTCCATGAATGGGAGAGATTCGATGTCACCTACTGTACCGCCAATTTCAACAATCGCAACGTCATAACCTTCGCCTGCGCGAAGTACACGTTCTTTGATGTTGTCTGTAATATGTGGAATAACTTGAACAGTTCCACCAAGGTAGTCACCACGGCGTTCTTTATTTAAAACGTCTTGGTATACGCGACCAGAAGTAAAGTTATTTAACTTAGTCATTTTCGCACGACGCAAGAAACGTTCGTAATAACCCAAGTCTAAATCGGTTTCTGCACCATCCTCTGTGACAAAAACTTCACCATGTTGGAACGGGCTCATAGTCCCTGGATCGACATTAATGTATGGATCCATTTTTACCATGGTTACTTTTAATCCACGGGCTTCTAAAAGCGCAGCAACTGAAGCAGCTGAAATACCTTTACCTAGTGATGAAACTACACCACCAGTCACGAAAATAAAATGGGTCATTGGGTTTCTCGTACAATCGAGCCTAATTCGGCCTGCAATGTTGCGCAATTTTACTTTACCTTGTACCAATAAAGCAAAGTCAATCCGCATCAATTCATAGAACAATAAACAATTGGATATTCTATCAGCATTTGGCAGATAAAATTAAGCTAAGTTGATAGGATTTTCATCTTGCATTTTGCTGTTATAATGGCGCGATCCTTCAAACACTCGATTTTATGTAATTATGAATAAAAAACTTTTAATTTGTGGTGCCATTGCAGCAGGCTTACTATTAACAGCATGTGTAAAGAAAGAAGCGCCTAAAGAAGATGAACAAGAACAAGTTGAAGTCGTCACTACAGAGCAGCAACAAACTGTTGAACTTCAACCTTTAGCAGCGTCTGAGCCTGAGATTCCAGCGCAAGTTGAAGTGATTCGCGAAGAAACGCCGAATACCACTACTGAAATCCGTCGTGAAACGCCAGCACCTGCTCCAGCAGCTCAGGCTGCACCAAAAGCAGAAGCACCAAAAGCTGAAGAAAAACCAACGCAAGCACGTCCAAGTAATACAAACCCAAATACGCAAACTGAAGACGATGCAGTTGCCGCAGCCATTGCAGCAGCTACACCAGCTTTAGAAAACTAATTATCACCATTTAGATGATTAAAAAAACCCGATTGATATCGGGTTTTTTTTATTGCTGGTTTATAAGTAGGCTTTTAATTTTTCGGCAAGAAAGTCAATAAATAAGCGAATACGCTTTGGCACATAGTTTTGTTGATAGTAGACCGCATGTATTTTCTGCTCTTTGATCTGAATTTGATCTTCCAACAAAGCAATAAACCGCCCATCTTGAATATCTTGCTCGACCATAAAGCGTGACAAACAGGCAATCCCTGCCCCCTGCAATGCCAACTGACGAACCGTTTCACCATTTGAACATTTAATTTTGGCCTGTATGGTTAAAGGTTCATCCTCCAACTGAATAGGCCACGTATTTAAATGTGCAGGCTGACTAAAACCAAGCAAAGTATGTGAGCTTAATTCTGCTGCATTTTTAGGTAGACCATGTTTTTGTGCATAAACAGGACTTGCCACAATATATAATCGGCTTTTACACAGCAGCTTGGCATGTAAGCTTGAATCCGCTAACTCACCAAACCGAATCGCGACATCGGTTTTATGTTCAAGTAAGTCTATGACCTGATCGTGATTGGTAATTTCTATATCAATTTTTGGGTAGCGCTGCATAAACTCTTCAATCAGCGGCACTATCACATGCAGCACAAAAGGCGTTGCTGAATCAATCCGAATTAAACCAGACGCCTCAGCATCATTATTTTGCAGACTTTCTTCAGCTTCGGTCAGGTCGAGTAAAATTTTACGTGCCTTTGTCAAAAACTGCTGCCCTTCATAGGTCAACTTGAGCTTCCGTGTCGTTCGCTCCAGCAAAGTCACATTCAACTTTGATTCTAAACGTTGCAAGGCACGGCTGACACCCGATGTGGTTTGATCCAACTGCTGCGCAGCTTTGACGATAGAACCACTATCAACAATGCTCACAAAAGCCGTTAATTCTTCTATGGTTGATTTCATGTGTAATTATTGATTAATAGTCAATAATATTTTGCAAATTACCCAGTTTTTAAGCAAGTCTTTTTTCTACAAAATAGCCTCATTCCATGAAACAAGTTATCGAGTAAAAAATGAATATCGTTCCTCAATTCGGCCTAGGTACTTTCCGTTTAACAGGTGACACTGTCATTCAGTCTGTGAAAACTGCACTAGAAGTCGGTTATCGCGCGGTCGATACTGCACAAATCTATGGTAATGAAGCCGAAGTTGGTCAAGCCATTGAGCTGAGTGGTATCAATCATCAAGATCTTTTTCTCACCACAAAAATTTGGACGGAAAATTATTCAGCAGAAAAATTGATTCCAAGCTTAAAAGAAAGTTTGCATAAATTAAAAACCGATGCAGTGAATCTAACCTTGATCCACTGGCCTGCCCCAAGTACAGGTGTAAACATTACAGAACTCATGCAGAACTTATTGGAAGCGAAACAACAAGGTTTGACCGAACACATTGGTATTTCTAACTTCAATATTGAGCTGACTCAACAGGCGATTGAGAGTATTGGGCTAGAAAACATCGCAACCAACCAAATTGAACTCAGTCCTTACCTACAAAACCATAAGTTGGTTGATTTTCTCCAAGCTCAAAACATTGATGTCACTTCATATATGACACTGGCTTACGGTAAGGTTTTGAATGATCCTGTTTTAATGCACATCGCGCAGCAACATCAAGTATCGACGGCACAAATTAGCCTAGCTTGGGCCTTACAACGTGGTTTTGCAGTCATACCATCTTCAACCAAACGTGAACACTTGATGTCCAACTTAAAGGCACAAGAGATTCAACTGTCGAGTGAAGAAATGATGGAAATTACGCAATTAGACCGAAATCAACGTGAAGTTAATCCTGAAGGATTAGCACCGATTTGGGATTGAGCATCGCTATGAAAATTAATTTTCCACTTTTGGCGCTTGCGGTGGGTGCTTTTGCCATTGGAACCACCGAGTTTTCACCCATGGGATTTTTGCCTGAAATTGCCAACGATTTGTCCGTTTCAATTCCACAAGCCGGACTGCTGATTAGTGCCTATGCAGTAGGTGTCATGATTGGGGCTCCGCTCATGACCTTATGGCTGGCACGCTTTCCTAAGAAAACAGCTTTAATCCTATTGATGGCTATTTTCACGATTGGGAATGTGTTGGCAACCGTTGCACCTGATTATATGAGCTTAATGAGTGCACGTTTAATTACCAGTTTAAACCATGGTGCATTCTTTGGCTTAGGTTCGGTGGTGGCAGCCAGTGTTGTGCCTAAAGACAAACAAGCCAGTGCGGTCGCCATGATGTTTATGGGGCTCACCATTGCCAATATTGGCGGTGTGCCACTTGCGACGTGGCTCAGTCAAAATACCAGTTGGCGCATGGCCTTTGCTGCTATTTCAATCTTAGGCATTATAACCATGTTGGCGCTATGGAAAGCGCTCCCGCAAGATCACGATGTGGTTAAACCGAATGTAGCAAAAGAATTGCGCGTTTTAACACGTGCGCCTGTCGTCCTTGCTTTATTAACCACAGTCATGAGCGCGGGCGCAATGTTTGCGTTATATACCTACATTGCTCCGAGCCTACACGTATTTATGCAGGCATCACCGCAAACCATCACCTTGATGTTGGTGTTAATCGGAATTGGTTTCTCCATTGGTAATCATTTGGGTGGAAAGTTTGCCGATCTATCCCTAGAGAAAACCCTGATTGGCTTCCTTGTACTTTTGATGGTGATGATGCTTGTTTTCCCAGTATTAGCACAAACAACCGTTGGTGCAGCGATTGGCTTGGTGATTTGGGGTGCGGCGGCATTTGCGGTAGTACCGCCACTGCAAATGCGCGTCATGTCGGTCGCAGCAGATGCGCCTGGGCTTGCCTCTTCAGTTAACATTGGTGCCTTTAACTTAGGCAATGCCTTAGGTGCCTTTGCAGGTGCAACAGTACTGAGTATGCAACTCAGCTATGCAGCGGTTTCGTATGCAGGTGCCGCACTCAGCTTTATGGCCTTGATCTTGGTCTTACTGCAAATGAAGTTCGGTCTTAGCAAGAAAGCCTGTGAAGCGGTTTAAGCCTTACACGACTGAACCAATCAAAAAAAGACCTACACAGCTGTAGGTCTTTTTTATACTTAGTGTTTTTGTTGTTCCAGTTTCAAAAAATCCGCAATCAGCTTGGTTGCCCAAGACTCTGTATTAAGTGCCCCTTCATAGAAGCCACAATGGCTGCCTTTTTTGGTGGTCACTACCGCAATATTCGGCATTTGACGGATCATGTCTTTATACGGTTCAAAATTTTTAATGTGACAAACGGGATCATCCTCTGCATTTAAAATCAGCAATGGAATGGTGACATTTTCAAATACATAGATTGGGTTTGTGGCTTGGTTATAACTATCATAGTCCACATAACCCGCCATTTCATAATAACTCGACTCAAACTCAGCCAAGGTTTTGGTCATTAAGACTTGCGACACAGACGCTGTTTGTTGCCACGTTTGCTGGTAAGGAAAAATAAATTTCTTAAACAGTTTCTTGGTCATGACTTTACTGTAAAAGGGATGCACATTTACAAAACCCAGCTCAGTGTTATAGCCCGGACACAGGGCAAAGGCCGCCTTAAAAGGGGTTTGACTCCCTTCTTCACCTAAGTAACGCACCAAAAGCCCCGTTCCCGCAGAAGAGCCTACCGCATACAACGTTGAACTTGGAAATGTGCTTTGAATAAACGCAATTTGTTCACGTAAATCATCGGTTGAACCGAAAAGATTCATTTTGGGTACAGGCATTGGAAGGTCTGCATGTCCACGGCGTAAGCACAGTGCAACACGCCAACCCGTATAGCGATTTAAGTCACGCACCACCTCACGCATACTTTCAGGAGAGCCTGTAATCGTATGCATAACCACAACCGTTGGCGTCGCTTCAGGTAAGTCATAACCAAACCACATGATGCCAGTGACCCCACCGTCTTGCATCTCTAACTGATCAAAATGATCATATTCCAATTGAATCTGACGCTTTCGAATCACATCAAAATACAAAAGATGGGCATGCGTGTTGGATAACCACGGCGTTGGTCGGTACTTCTCTTGAAGCTGTGTAAGCGCCCCAACAGTCACTTGAATTTGCCCTTTCGGGTTAATATAGAGCTTCGGTTGTTCCGCACCAGTCACTCGATCCCACGCCGTTTGGCTTAATTGGTTTAGCAAACTGAACACAGCATTCATATCAGCACCTTCTTTTTTCCTATCTTTCTTGGTGATGCATCAATTTTCGTGCCTAATTATAAATAACAAGTCACACGTTTATCATCCAGCTTGAGGTGCAAAAGCTGCCATTCGCTGTCCCATTTGTACAGCTAAGGCCTCTAGCCCCGATTTAGGACGGATCATCACTTCAAAATCTACAATTTGACCTTGCTCATTAAAACGAATCATGTCAATCCCTTTGAGCTTTTTTTCGCCGACATTGGCAGAAAACTCAAGGACGACACTTAAACCATCTTCTGTAAAAAATTCACGATGGTAAGTAAAGTTTTCAAAAACCTGAATCACATTACTTAAAATAAAAAAAACCACTTGCTTACCCGGATAAGGATTAAATGCCACAGGTGAACAGAACACAACATCTTCTGCTAAAAGCTCATTTAAGATGCTCATATCACGAGTCGTGACCATATCATGCCAGCGTACCAATGCTTGTTTTGTTATTGCTAAACTCATTCTTATGTCCTTATGAAAGTGAATTCACTCAAATACAATGCAATAAAGGCACCTTCTCTTGCATCACTTACGTTTCAAGGAAAAGGCAACTCGAGGGAAAAGATAAGATTTTAGAAAATACCTCTCAGACCCTCTCCGTGTAGGAGAGGGAGCTTTATTACAAATTTTAAGCTGATAAATGATTGTTATCGATTAAATGGTCGCAGCCAGTTCAGCGCCTTGACGAATCGCACGCTTCGCATCCAACTCACCTGCTTCTTTCGCACCACCAATCAAATGCACATTTTTACCATCGGCTTTTAATTGGTCGTACATTGCAGTATAAGACTCTTGTCCTGCACAGATAATCACGTGATCAACCTCTAAAACCGTTGGCTGATCATTCACTGTAATGTGGAGACCTTGATCATCAATTTTGTCGTAGCTTGCACCTGCAATCATTTTTACATCACGATGTTTTAGCCCTGTACGGTGAATCCAACCGGTGGTTTTACCTAAGCTTGCACCGACTGCCTTCGCTTTACGCTGTAGAAGGTAAATTTCACGATCTGACTGCTCCAAGACTGGCTGTTTTAAGCCACCGACATGTGCATAACTAGTGTCGATGCCCCACTCATCATAGAATTTTTGTGGGTTTAAACTACCGCTTTCACCTTCATGGCTTAAGTATTCTGCCGTATCGAAACCAATACCGCCCGCACCAATAATCGCGACTTTTTTACCAACAGGCTTACGCTCACGTAGAACTTCGATATAGCTCAACACTTTCGGGTGATCAATCCCTTCTATAGTCAGCTCACGTGGAGTAACGCCTGTTGCAACCACGATGTCATCATAGTTTTCAGCGCTCAGTTCCTCATAAGTTGCGGTATGATTCAGTACCAATTTGATATTCGGTTGTAATTCAATTTTACGTTTGAAATAACGCAGTGTTTCGTAAAACTCTTCTTTACCAGGAATAGTCTTCGCAATATTAAACTGACCACCAATCTGACTAGCTGTATCAAAAACAGTTACTTGATGCCCACGGTCAGCAGCATAAGTCGCAAAACTCAAACCTGCAGGCCCAGCACCAATCACCGCAATATTTTTCTTAGCCGCACTTTCTTTAAAAATCAGTTCAGTTTCATAGCATGCACGCGGGTTGACTAAACACGTCGCAATTTGCATGGAGAAAATTTGATCTAAACAGGCTTGGTTACAACCAATACAAGTATTGATTTCATCACTACGGCCTTGTTCTGCTTTGAGTACAAACTCAGCATCTGCAAGCATTGGGCGTGCCATCGACACCATATCTGCATCGCCCTGAGCCAAAACATGTTCAGCCATTTCAGGGGTATTAATACGGTTAGACGTCACTAAAGGAATCTGAACCGATCCTTTTAGCTTCTTGGTCACCCATGTAAATGCCGCACGTGGCACTTTGGTTGCAATCGTTGGAATACGCGCTTCATGCCAACCAATACCTGTGTTGATAATGGTTGCACCCGCCTTTTCAATTTCTTTGGCAAGCTGAATTACTTCTTCTAAAGTAGAACCACCTTCAACCAAATCCAGCATTGAAAGACGGTAAATAATAATAAAGTTTTCACCCACTTCTGCACGAGTGCGTTTTACGATTTCAATCGGGAAACGAATACGGTTTTCATAGCTTCCACCCCATTCATCATCACGATGGTTGGTACGTGCTGCGATGAACTCATTGATTAAGTAGCCTTCTGAACCCATGATTTCAACGCCATCATAGCCAGCGATTTGCGACAATTTTGCACAATTGGCAAAATCAGCAATGGTCTGATTCACTTCAGCAGAAGTAAGAGCATGGGGTTTTACAGGGTTAATCGGCGCTTGAATTGCAGATGGTGCGACGTTTTCAGCCTGATACGAATAACGACCTGTATGTAAAATCTGTAATGCGATTTTACCACCCGCATCATGTACGGCTTGTGTGATGACTTTATGCTTTTCCGCTTCTTCTAAAGTATCTAACTTAGAACCACCGTGAAAAGTCACACCATGATCATTCGGTGAAATACCACCTGTTACGATTAGCCCTACACCGCCAGCGGCACGCTCTGCATAAAATGCCGCCATGCGATCATAACCACCTTCAACTTCTTCAAGTCCAACGTGCATAGATCCCATTAATACGCGGTTTTTTAATGTGGTAAAGCCTAAATCTAAAGGCGCAAGTAAATGCGGGTAATTAGACATGTGTACTCCTTGGCGTGCTTTCGCTGGCTGGTATTTTAAATACAAGATTAGATCAAATTATTTAATGCAACAAGTTGCAGAATGTTTATCTTTATAATCGAGATTTGTTTTTTATGCAACATGTTGCATAATGACTCTACGTCCATTTTATTTGCGAAATATTACCGAAATGTCATTAGCTCATGTTTTATTGACCAGTTTGATTGAAAAACCAAGCACAGGTATTGAGTTAGCGCGTCGTTTTGACCGTTCAATGGGCTTCTTTTGGAATGCAACACATCAACAAATATATAGAGAACTCAGCGCTATGCAAAGCAAAGGCTGGATTTCAACGATAGAAGATGATGGTGCAACCTCGCGTAAAAAAACCTATCAGGCAGAACAGCTCGGACGTACAGAACTTGCCGACTGGCTGGTAAAACAAAGCCCACCTGCCCAGCTCCGTGAAGAACTGATGGTGAGACTGCGTGTTGAAGCTCAACTTGGCGGCAACACGGTTTTGCCTGAACTTGAACGACATCTCATACTACACAAAGAAAAACTACAAATTTACCAAAGCATTTTTGCCAAAGACTTTGGTCATGCTGAAGAAAATGATCGTACCTTATATATTCATAGAATGATTTTACAACTTGGAATTAATTTAGAATGTGGTTGGATTGAGTGGCTAGAGACCATGATTCCAGCACTTAAAAACTTCGAAAAATAAAAAACCACGCAAAGGATTGACCATGCCACATTACCTGATGCCAGATGGCGAAAAACTCTATGTTCGAGAATTTGGACAAGGCACACCAGTACTGGTCTTATCTGGCTTAGGGATGCAAAGTTGGCAATGGCTACCTTTTTTATATCAGCACCGTAAAAAGTACCGCTTTTACATTCCTGACTGGCGGGGTTTTGGTGGTTCAGCGCAGTGCAAAATTCCCACTCTGGATGCGATTTCCAGTCACTGGCAAGATTTAAACTGCTTTCTAAAACAATATGCTGATACAGCATTCCATGTCATTGCCTATTCTATGGGCGCTACGACAGCCATGCATGGCATGCAATATGGTCGCTTTCAAAACCATATCCGCAGCTATTTACACATCGACCAAACACCCAAGATTAGCGTAGATGCAGACTGGCCACATGGTTTATTTGCTGAAAAGCATGCTAATTTCAAAGCCATCCTACAAAACATTGCAGACCTATTGGCCCAAAATGCACAGTACCGTTTGGTCTCAGACTTAACAGCGTCTATGCGTACAGAACTGGTTAACCAGTGGTTGGCTTTTATTCAACTGCAAGCCACACCATCTCGAACTGCGGCCTTATTTCAAAAAGCATTTCAACAGCCATACTTGCAAAAATTCATGCTCCCGATCCAGCGTTTAGACTATATGGCTTGGTACATTCAAAATTATCTTGACCATCAAGAAGACTATCGCAACGCCCTCCGTCAGCTTGACCGACCAGCTACATTTTTTATTGGTGAAGACTCTAAACTTTATCCTGCTCAAGGACAAAAGCTGATTGCCTCAAGCATACCGCATGCCAAAACGGTGATCTTTAAAAAATCTGGGCATACGCCTTTATTGAGTGAACCGCTCAAATTTTCCCAAGAAATTACACGTTTCCTCAACGCTACAGGCGTTTAAATGTGTGTCGCACTATCAAGCCAAATAATGAATATTTTTATAACAGCTAAAGATAAGCACAATTCATCATTCCATTGTAATGACAAAAAATCAGATCAACCCGATAAAACACCAATGTTTAGGAATTTAAAAAGGCATCTCTAAGAGATGCCTTTTTCTTATGCTGCATAAGTCTGCTTGAGATAAGCAACAATATCCGCCGACTCAAACAAAGCTGTTTCAGTGTTCGGATCAACCAAATATGGCACTTGAATATCACGTCCCATCACCTGCATGACTTGCTCACGCTTTCCACCTGCCAAAGGTACATATTTGCCCGGCTTTAAACGCAGTACTGCTGGGCCTTGATCTTGCCAACGTTCTTTAGGCACATTATGAAACTTAAAAGGCAGCTCCAACTCGGTCAGTAAACCACGGACAATCCGAGTATAAGGACTGGCTTCAAATCCCCAAAGTTGTAACAGCTGTTCTGGCGCTACGCGATCTTTAATACTCTTGTTGATCCACACTCCACTCGCACCATTTACCAATGTCCCGACATAAGCAACATAAGGTGTTTTGGGATAATGTGCATACTTTTTCGGTGTTTTACCACTGCGTCCATACTGTTCAAACAAGTAGTGAATAATATCTTCAGATTCGTACAGCTTGGTGTCAGTGTTCTCATCGAGTAAAAAAGGAAATTGGGTTTTCCCACCCAACTGTTTCACCAAAGGACGATATTTAGTTCCACCCTTAGGACATGGATACACTTCATAATCCAAGTTCAACAAAGTCAGTACTTCACGCACACGACGACAATATGGCGAGCCTTCAAACTCATAGAGCTTTAAAGGTTGTTCAGGTTGTTTAGGATGCGGCGTTCCAGTTACACCACGCCCACCTTGTGCAAGCCCCGAAAAAAGAGCCTGAATCACTTTAATTTGATGCTTCACCATATTACACGTCCATATCTTTTGTTTATGTTGTTATGAGTCTGGTTGGTGCTTATTCATCGACCAGTTTTTCTTTTGCAATGACAATACCGTTATTATCCGCATAGAGATAATGACCTGATTGAATGGTGACACCACCAAAATGCAGGCTGATATCAACTTCTCCTACACCTTTACGATTACTTTTTT
>Ga0208704_100142_pt1 | contig 18371 bp, 14 predicted proteins | sample DeeseametaMP0144_FD_184221 | JGI IMG/M metagenome (GOLD analysis project Ga0208704, IMG submission 184221) | Marine microbial communities from the Deep Atlantic Ocean - MP0144 (SPAdes) | ecosystem: Environmental > Aquatic > Marine > Oceanic | place: West of Cape Verde, Atlantic Ocean | collected...
TGAGAAAGCATCATCAAGACATAAGAAATGGTCGCACCAAATACCGCCATCAGGATGAGCAGATCACCTTCACCTGTTAGGGACAATAAAAAGCCAATGATGCCGGGAATAATAATCGCTAAATAGGGCGCTTTGTTTTTATTGGTCAGGGATAACGAGGTTGGTAAATAACCCGCACGGGATAAGGCGAAAATTTGACGTGAATAGGCATAGATGATGGAGAAGAAACTCGCAATTAAACCTGCCAGACCGACAAAATTGACAAAGCTGCCTAACCAGCTGTTTTGACCATAGACGGCTACTAGTGCATCAACTAAGGGTGCGCCTGATTCTTTAAGTTGTTCTGCACCAGCAGCACCAGCACCTAAGAACAGAATAAGTAGGGCAAAAGCGGCCAAAATCAGCATCGAACCGATCAAACCACGCGGTAATGATTTAGATGGATCTTTAGCTTCTTCTGCTGCCAGTGGAACACCTTCTACCGCTAAAAAGAACCAAATGGCATAGGGCACCGCCGCCCAAATGCCGATATAACCCATCGGGAGGAAGCTACTTGCACCGATATTTTCAGTCGGTGCAATGTTAAATAAGTTGGCGCTGTTAAAATGTGGTGCCATTGCGATGATAAAGACAAAAAGAGCTACGGCTGCAATGGCGGTAATGACAAACATAATCTTGAGGGCTTCACCTGCACCTTTAAGATGAATGCCTATAAAAACCAGATAGCAGATGAGATAAATGATCCATCCACCGACACCAAATAAGGACTCGCAGTAGGCACCAATAAAGCATGCGATAGCCGCAGGGGCGATGGCATATTCAATTAGAATCGCCGTACCTGTGAGATAGCCACCAAATGGGCCAAATGCGGTACGTGCAAAGCTATAGCCACCTCCTGCAGTGGGCAGCATGGTGGCCATTTCAGACATCGACAGGCACATGCATAAGTACATGATGGCTACAACAACCGTTGCGATAAACATACCGCCCCAGCCACCTTGCGCGAGGCCGAAGTTCCAGCCAGCAAAGTCGCCTGAAATGACATACGCTACGCCTAAACCGACTAATAATAGCCAGCCTACAGCACCTTGTTTCAGTTGCCTTTTTTCAAAATAGTCGTCAGATGTGCTTACTATTGAAGTAGAGAGCGGAGTCGTTGAGCTGTTAATGGGAGAATCTGTCATGTGAAGCTCCATATCTTAAGTTTTATAGATGGCTTGATGGATGCAATATTTATGCAATTTCACTACCAAGCGACTAGACGTCCTATCTAATATTTATATGACACAGTTTTGAATTATTGTTTTGATGTTTGATGTTTGATGTTTGATGTTTGATGTTTGATGTTTGATGTTTGATGTTTGATGTTTGATGGTTGATGTTTGATGGAGAAATGTTTAGGGTAACGAATCACCCTAAACACATAGAGAACTGTGTGCGAATAAGCTAAGTACTTAGAAGAAGCCCATAGGCTTGGTTGCATAGCTCACAAGTAAGTTTTTAGTTTGTTGATAATGTTCTAACATCATCTTGTGGTTTTCACGACCAATCCCTGACTTTTTATAGCCACCGAAAGCGGCATGTGCAGGGTAAATGTGGTAACAGTTGGTCCAAACGCGACCCGATTGAATTGCACGACCTGCGCGGTAAGAGGTATGTGCTGAACGTGACCATACACCAGCGCCTAAACCATAAATAGTGTCGTTGGCAATTTTAATTGCATCGTCAAAGTCTTTGAATGTTGCCACTGAAAGTACAGGCCCAAAAATTTCTTCTTGGAAAATTTTCATGTCATTGGTGCCTTTGAAAATGGTTGGTTCAATATAGAAACCAGAACCCACTTCATTACGCTCACTACCACCTGTTAGTACTTGTGCACCTTCACCGCGACCTGTTGCGATACAACCCAAGATTTTCTCTTGTTGTTCAAGTGAAGCTTGCGCACCAATCATCGTTTCTGTATCGAGCGGATGACCCGTTTTAATGCGTTTTACACGTTCAACTGCCATTTCAAGGAATTTATCTGCAATGCTTTCTTGAACTAAGGCGCGTGATGGGCACGTACAGATTTCACCTTGGTTAAGCGCAAACATAGCAAAGCCTTCGAGTGCTTTGTCTAGGTAGTCGTCATCTTGCGCCATAACATCTTCAAAGAAAATATTTGGAGATTTACCACCAAGCTCCAAAGTCACTGGAATGATGTTTTCAGTGGCGTATTGCATGATCAATTGACCGACCTGAGTCGAACCTGTGAATGCAATTTTGGCAATACGTGGATTGGTTGCCAATGGGCGACCAACTTCTACGCCGTAACCATTGACTACGTTTAGTACGCCTGCAGGTAATAAATCTTGAATGAGTTCAATTAAAACCAAAATGCTCGCAGGGGTTTGTTCTGCAGGTTTAAGTACAATACAGTTACCCGCAGCCAAAGCAGGAGCAATTTTCCATGTTGCCATCAAAATTGGGAAGTTCCATGGAATGATTTGTCCTACCACGCCTAATGGTTCATGGAAGTGATAGGCAATGGTATCTTCATCAATTTCAGAAATGCCACCTTCTTGCGCACGGATACAACCTGCGAAATAGCGGAAATGGTCAATGGCTAAAGGAATGTCCGCTGCAAGTGTTTCACGAATCGGTTTACCGTTATCCCATGTTTCAGCCACAGCCAATTTTTCTAGATTTTGTTCTAGACGATCTGCAATTTTAAGGAGTAAATTTGAACGTGTAGTTGGAGAAGATTTGTTCCATTGTTCTTTGGCTTTATGCGCAGCATCCAGTGCAAGCTCGATGTCTTCTACAGATGAGCGAGGGACTTTTGTAAAAACTTTACCGTCGACAGGAGAGATATTTTCAAAGTATTCACCTTTTACTGGCGCAACCCACTCGCCACCAATAAAGTTGTCATACTGTGCTTTAAATTCTACTTTAGAACCAGATTGGTTAGGGTCTACATAGCGCATATTGAAGTTCCTTTGCTTATTGATTTTTTAAAAGCATCTACAGCTTTGGTATAAGGTACATCTGTACAATATTTAAGTAGCATAACTAATATAAGGTTGGAAAAAGGTTGGAAGGAAGGAGGTTTACACGGCTTTGACAAATGTTTACAACCAAGTAATACAGTGGACGTATATCAGGAATTGTTTTGAGAATAAGGAATGATGGCAATGCAACATTTAATACAGAAAAGACAAGAAATAGAAAAGCTTAGAACCAGTAGCAGTATTTCGACGGTACAAGCTGAACAACTGGGAAAAAGTATTGCAAGTTCATGGCAGCGCTCTAACTCCGCAGAAATTCCAAAAGATCGCTTTGCTGCGCCCATTTCTGAGGGTTCCATGTCACAAGGTTCAGCGTTGCAACATGCTTTGAGTTATTGCGCAGATGAACTGAGACATATTGCACAACAGTCGTCTATGGTGGTGGCTGTAGGCGATATTGGTAGTACCATTATTTGGAGTGCATCTAGCAGACAAATGCGTAATGCGGCAGAAAGTGTACATTTTGTTGAAGGCGGGCAGTGGCGAGAGGAATTGGTGGGGACCAATGCATTGGCCTTATCCTTAAAAACCCAACAATCCAGTTGTGTCTTTTCAAATGAACACTATATGAGCTCCATTCATGATTGGGTCTGTTATGCGGCGCCGATCATTGACCCTTACTCAAAACACGTCCTTGGGGTAATTGATTTATCCACCACATGGAAAAACCACAATAGCCTTGGTCTACTCGCAGCAGAGCGCTGTGCATCTATCATCCAAACGGCACTCTTAGAATATCAGCGTCAACAGTTGTATATCCGTGCTTTTGGTGTGCCACAAGTACATTTCAATGGCAAAGTGATGGTACTCACACCGCGACAAATTGAAATATTGACCATCTTGGCGCTGTGCCCACAGGGCATGACTTTAGACACTTTGCATCAGGCCTTATATGGTGAGCGCAAGGTGAGTGTAGGGACGCTTAAGGCTGAAATGTCACAATTGCGTGACTTGCTTGGTGGTATGTTGGGTTCTCGTCCCTATCGTATTTTGGCGCATATCGAGGCCGATTTTTTACAAGCCGAGCAGGCCTTAGATGCTGCGTATATCGAGACCGCGTTAAAACTTTGTTCAGGGGTTTTACTGCCTAAAACAGAAAGTCCATTTCTATGTGCATGGCGCGACTGCTTGGAGTCACGTTTAAGCAGTGCGATTTTTAAAGCCAATGAAACCGATATGTTGTTTAAACATGTCGCGCGTTACCCAGAGGCGATTGATGCCGTTGAGCGACTCATTGAGCTGACACCGGATGGACATCCTGCGCATCAGCTACTTGAGAAATATAAAGTTTAAAAATTATGAATTGTGTTGGGAAGGTGTAGTTACACTATTTTTTGCTCGAGCCACTGGAACAGCTCAGCATAGACTTCGGCACGAACTTCAGGTGCGGAGAGGACTAAGTCGTGTAAACCGTTTTGAATAGTCACGACACTGACGTCACCTTGTAAATTTTTGGCCTGCTTTTCAATGTCTTTAACATCTAAAATTACATCACTGGTTTGCGCGGCTACGCCCCATTTCTTTGGGTTGAGCGTTTGATGTGAATGCATGATGAGTGTAGGGACAGAGAGCTTTAAACCACCGCGATGAATTTCTTTCTGTGCTTCATGGATTGCACGTACAAAACTGATCCGAACCATAGAATAGCTTGGTTGTTTCCACTCCAAATCAAAGTTCCATTCACCATGCTCGTTTTGATGTAGGCTCGGTACATACCATTTATTCAGTTCACTTGGAAACTTGAGGTCAGGAAAATGCTTTGCGAGTCGACTGAGCTGCGGCACGCCAAGTTTGCGCTTCATGGGATGCATATTAAAATCATAAAAAGGGCTATTGGCCCAAAGTGCTTTGATCAGCGGATGCTTAGGGTTGTGTGCAGCGTATAAAGTCGTGATTAAGCCACCCGTAGAGTGCCCTGCAAGTAGCACCGTATTATGGCCTTCATTGCCAATGATCTCTAAGGCTTGGGTAATTTCAGCATCATATTCGTTGAGATCACGGACGTTGTAGTATTTTTGATGGCTCAGGTGAGAACGACCATATTTTCTTAAATCGAGCGCATAAAAATCATAACCATGCTGATTAAATTGTTCAGCCATTTCGGTTTGGAAAAAGTAGTCAATAAAGCCGTGGATATACAACACCGCTTTTTGAGTATTTTGCGAGGCTTTTTTGCGCACGAGGGTTGCACATACAGCACCTTCATAATCGTCTGGAAAACTGAGTTTTAATTGTTCATAGCCTTCGCCGAGGACATCAGGTTGATACGCAGGATGAGTCTGAGTTGCTGACATAATTTGCTCTGGTTGTTATTGTCATGAGTTTTCTTATCCTTGATGAACTGCAAAACTTTGTCAACCACAAATAAAAAAAGACAATTTAAGTGCACAGGTAAGCAAGGATTAGGCTTACCAGAATGAAACAGTATGGACGTCTGTTTCATTCCACTTAAATTGTCAAAGCAAACAAAAAGTTAAAGAGAGAACTTAGACCGCTGCTTTAAAATCGACCACTGAAGCACTAGATTTGAGTGCAGCTTTGAAGATGTCGACCACTTGAGCATGGTTTGCTTTACGTGGGTTCGTCAGCATGCATGCATCTTTTTGCGCATTTTCAGACATAACACCCAAATCTTGCTCTTTCACACCCAGCTCAGACAAGCTCGATGGAATACCAATCGATGCAGATAGTTCACGAATTGCGTCAATTGCAGCATATCCAGCTTCTGTCACAGTTAAACCTGTGGTGTTAACTCCCATCAGTTCAGCAATTCGTGCATAACGGTCAGGGCAGGCAATTAAGTTGAACTCACAGACGTGTGGAAGTAGGACTGCATTACATACGCCGTGAGGTAGGTTATAGAAGCCACCGAGTTGGTGAGCCATCGCATGGACATAACCTAGAGATGCATTATTAAATGCCATACCTGCTAAATATTGTGCATAACTCATGGCATCACGTGCTTCTAAGTTTTCGCCGTTCGCAACGGCTGGACTTAACCATTCGCTAATCATTGAAATGGCTTTTTCAGCACAGGCATCAGTGATTGGGTTTGCGGCTGTTGAAACATAAGCTTCTACCGCATGGGTTAATGCATCCATACCTGTTGCTGCCGTTAAGCTTGCAGGTTTTGCAATCATCAGTTTAGGGTCATCAATTGCAATTAGTGGAGTGCAGCGCCAGTCTACAATTGCCATTTTTACATGGGTATCTGTATTGGTAATAATACAGAAGCGTGTCATTTCTGACGCTGTACCTGCCGTGGTGTTGATGGCAATAAGAGGGGTCATTGGAACCGTACTTTTATCAATTCCTTCGTAGTCACGAATATGACCGCCGCCCGCAGTCACAAGTCCAATACCTTTAGCGCAGTCATGCGAAGAACCACCACCTAAGGACACAATAAAGTCACAACCTTGTTCGTTATACGCAGTCACGCCGTTGTGGACATTGATGTCAGTTGGGTTCGGTTCTGCACCTGGGAAGATGTGGCTATCAACACCTGCATCTTTGAGATATCCTGCAATGGTGTCGGCTACGCCAAATTTAAATAAACCTGCGTCGGTTACAATCAGCGCTTTCTTTGCACCGAGGTTTTGTGCTTTGCCACCAATTTCTTTGGCACAGCCTGGGCCAAAAAGTGAAACACAAGGGATATAAAAACCGTTGGTTTGATCTGCAATATTTTTAAAAGCCATGGTGCGATTCCTTCTACCATTATTTATGTTGTTATCGGTGCTCATTACCGTTTTTAGAGTATTGAATGATTCAAAAAACTTGTGTACCTACCAAATACCTACCATGAGTAAGGGAATGAGGAAAAATGGCTTCACCGAACAAAATGGCTATCGATAAAAGGCATAGCCTGTAGTTCAGGATTTGTTTATATTGGTTTTGAAGTTGTGGTGAAAATAGCCAAATTCAAAGAGGGTCAGCCGTGGAGCAAAACGATAAGCTTAAGCAACATCAAAGTCTTTCTATACAGTTAAGACAAGTTGTTCCGAGTATTCAGCAGCTTTATCACGAGCAGGCCGCATTTCTCTCTACACTCAATGTGCAAAACGTTTTAAGTGTCGACGTAAAACAACAACGGATTCAAATTTTAAATCATTGTTTTCATATTCAGTTCTATGCACCAGCTGAACAGGCGGAGCTGTGTGTTCCACAGTTTATCTATCAAGGGCACTATGCAGAAGCACTCGAAGAGTTTTGTTTACACGACATTGTATTTTTAGTGGGTGATCAATCTCCACAACATTCTTTGTATTTGCGCAATAAAGTTAAACAGCTGCGTCAGCTGATTCTTCAACAAGTGTTTGTTTTGTTCGATGGACCGAGTCGCGTGCAAACAATTTTGACTGAAATACGGCAAACGCAATCAGAACTCTTTCAACAGCTGTGCCAGCAAGTTGAATTCAATACAGATGATTCAACCTCTAAGCGAAGTTTGCTGGCCGAGTTGCAGCGCTTATGCTGCTTAGATGCAGATCAGGCGGAAGATATTTTACCCTTACAGTCTTTGATGAATAGTTATGATGAGCTGTGTTGCAGTGCCAATCAATTCTTAGAACCACATGTTTATCGCATTATACAAACGGCATTTCCTGAACGGTTTTCTTTACAAGAGTTGATGGATCATACGTACGACATTCATTTGTTATATCCGCATGCTATAGAGCAGCCCCATATGCTTGGCTTTGTGCGACTTATGCATCGAGATCTTTGGACATCGCGTGATTTGTTGGCAAAGCGGCATTTTTTAAAAACTGAAACCAAGCTATGGCAAAAGAAGGTCGCCAAACTTCCGATTTTTGATGAAAGCCGTACCGTAAATTGGTTATTCAAACAAAAAGCGGTGGTGACAGACTGGGTGAGTCAAAATATTCAGCACAGTAGTATACGCGTTGCCGTAACTGCTTTAAGTTATCTCGATACGCAGTCTTATCATCCTGAAATTATTGTCACGACTTTAAAGTACTTCCAACATGTCGCGGCGCGTTTATTTATACAAAGTTGCTATGAACATGCCTTACAACAGCACTGGTTTGAGCTAGAGGCCAACCAGCATGTGGTCTTAAAAAATAGACGCCAAGATATGGATGATCAGCGTATAGCGATCAGCCCGTCTATTTTGTATTTAGATGAATGGCTCGAACTGCTACGCCGTGTGGTAGAACAGCAGCCCGAATGGGGGAAACGGGTATACACAAAATTGAGTCGCGTAATGCAGGCCTATATTCAGCATCTAGATAAAATTGCGCAGAAACTCCCAGAAGACTTAGTGATTTATTTTAGCGAAGATAAGCAACAACACCGTGATTTTTATCTTCAGTTAAAGCAACATAAACTGCATATTGAAAGCTTTCGACAGTTGTTTTATTTAAATCGGCCTCCTTTACGAGTTTCGGTGTTTGATGCTTATGTGCGCGATTATTTGCCTGAACATTTTGAGACGCAAAAGGAGGTTTTAAAAAATGTCACATGGAAGAGCCTATTTCATCAGGCTGTGCAGTGGCATGATCAATTGCATAGCCAAGAGTTACTCGCTGAACTGAAACGAAAGCTTGGTTGTGTGTCATGGCAACCGATCAGTCATGAAGCTTATTATTTTATTGAGAGTTGGGTGCTTGAGGAGCTCAAAGATATTGATCGCATCATTGCTGAATCACGTCGCTTTCAACATTGCTTAGCAGCCAGTTTTGCTGAGCGAATTATTGTGCGTGAATATGCTGCATTTCATATGAGTCATACCGACGCACAGCGGCACTTGACGCTCGGTTGTCACTATATTGCAGGACAGCTGTTATTTGATCAGCTTGAATATCCAAATAACCAAAAAGCGCTACCCGATGATGTTGTCGTCGCTGAACAATTTATTGCTATGCTGAATCAAGCCCAATAACCAAGCTCTTAAAATTTAAACAACAATGGACTTAATTTGTCGCACATCATTTACTGTGTGACGAGATCTGCTTAACTTTTTAGCAAAAACTCGGTAGGCTATAGCCGTTCATCAATGGTATAGGTCTTATGAAGCAAGAAACTGCACTCAAACTCTTAAAAGCGGGCGAAAATGTCTTTTTAACCGGTTCCGCTGGTGCAGGAAAAACCTATACGCTGAACCAATACATTAACTATTTAAAAGCCCGCAAAGTGCCTGTGGCGATTACCGCTTCTACAGGTATTGCCGCAACGCATATGAATGGCATGACTATTCATACTTGGGCTGGCATTGGAATTAAGGATGCGTTGGGGGAAGATGAACTCAAACGCATGAAAGAACGTAAATACTTAAAAGAGCATTTAGAAAATGCCCAAGTTTTAATCATCGATGAAATTTCGATGTTACATGCCAAGCAACTCAATTTGGTCAATAAAGTCCTTAAGTTCTTTAAAGAAAGTGAAGAGCCATTTGGCGGGATTCAAGTGATTGTTGCAGGTGATTTCTTCCAGTTACCGCCAGTCGGTAAAAATGAAGAGCGTAACCGCGATAAATTCTGTTTTATGTCTGATGCTTGGGTGGAAGCTAAATTCCGCGTGTGTTATTTGACCGAGCAGCACCGTCAGGGCAATGATTATCTCAATGATATTTTAAATGCCATTCGCAGTCAGAGTATTAACTCTGAGCACTTGCAGGCTTTACAAGCTACACGTCAGCAAGATATTGGGGAAATCTTTACACGTTTATATACGCATAATATGGACGTGGACACCATCAACTTCAAACATCTGAATGAAATTGAAAATGAAGGTCGACAGTTTGAGGCAGTGTGTGATGGCAATGACAAGCTTATTGAAACCTTAAAGTCTTCTGTGCGCGCACCTGAAAACCTAACCCTCAAGAAAAATGCCAAAGTGATGTTTGTAAAGAACAACTTTGATGTGGGCTATATCAACGGTAGCTTAGGCGAAGTGGTGGGCTTTGAAGAAGATGATGACTTTGGAATCTTGCCGAAAGTGAAATTGACTGATGGTACGGTATTGGTGGTTGAGCCTGAAACCTGGTCAGTGGACAATGATGCAGGCAAAACCATTGCCAGTTTTCAGCAAATTCCATTGCGTTTGGCATGGGCCATCACCATTCATAAGTCACAAGGGATGACTTTAGCGGCAGCGGAAATTAATCTTAGTCATACTTTTGAAAAAGGACAGGGCTATGTGGCTTTGTCGCGCTTAAAGACTTTGGAAGGTTTAAGGTTGTTAGGTTTTAATGAACAAGCGTTGGAGTTAGACAGTCTTGCCATTAAAGCAGACCGCCGCTTCCAAGAACTGTCCGATGAAGCCGAGACTCACTTTGAGGCCATTGATCTTGAGCCACAGCACAAGGCCTTTATCCGTCACTGTGGCGGAACGCTCAATGAAATTGAGATTGAGCGGAATGAAAAGAAAATTGCCCGTAATGCAGGTAAAGCCAACTATGCTTCTGCAACACTCGATGAAACACGTGAATTGTTTGAAGGTGGTTATGAAATTGCAGATATCGCACAAGAGCGCGGTTTGACGGCTGCAACCATTATCAACCATTTGGCAAAGTTGCATAAAGAGCAAGGCTTGGATATTTCCGTGGCACATCCTGGGGAAGAAGTAGTTGAGCAAGTGCGGAAAATTTATAAACGTTTAATGAAGCGTCAGCAAACAGAACACTTTAGTGAAGATGGTGCGATTAAGCTTCGTCCGATTGTAGAGTTAACCAATCCGCGTATGGGTTATGACCAAGTACGCTTGGCTTTACTCTATATTGAATAATGCCGCCGCAGTTGTACGATTCGTACCGAAATTTCTTACTTACTTTGCTGTTAAGTTCGGTTAAACTGAATTTTAAGGGATAAGAATAACTTAGAATCGTAATGAAATTGACAGCTTGGTACATGTTACGCAAATTTGTTTATAACAATTTACATAATGAAGACTATGAGACACCCTTAAGCCGAGGGCTGAACTGTTTCCTCATTGTACTGATTATGAGTAATGCTGCTGCTGTGCTGTTGGAGTCGGTACAGAAGTACTATGTGTTGTATCAAGACTTTTTTTATTATTTTGAAAACTTCTCGATCATCGTTTTTACGATTGAATATCTCTTACGTTTTTGGTCAGTTGCTGAAGCTAATAGTTTTGAGTCGGATTGGAAAAACCGCCTAAATTGGGTCAAAAGTGGTGGAGCGATTATCGACCTTTTGGCTATTCTACCTGCGTATTTAAACTTCTTTGTTCAGTTCGACTTACGATTCTTAAGAATTGTTCGTTTGCTTCGACTTCTCAAGCTCACCCGCTACTTTGTGTCTCTACAAATTTTATTACGTGTCATTGAGCGCGAAAAAGGCTCATTTCAAGCGGTTATTTTCATCTTAATGATTATGATCATTATGGCGGCTGCAGGGGTGTATTTGATTGAAAGTCAGGCACAACCTGAAGTTTTCAGCTCCATTCCAGCTTCAATGTGGTGGGCCGTAGTTACACTGACCACCGTGGGTTATGGCGATGTGACACCTATTACGCCGCTAGGACGCTTTCTTGGTGCGATTATTACCATCTTAGGTGTAGGTTTGGCTGCATTGCCTGCGGGTATTTTAGCCAATGGTTTAGCCAATGAACTTGAGCAGCGTAAAGAAAAACTTGAACTTAGATTTCGAGAATTAATCCAAAATAGCGATATTGATTTTGTCTTAGAGACAGAAAAAATTGAAGAAGTTCGTAAAGAAGTTGGGCTGACCAAAGAGCAAACACAAGATATTATTTTACAGCTCATTCGTGAACAAAAAGAAGAATCTTTAAGGCAAGAGCGTGAGCAATATGCCTATTGTCCACACTGTGGCAAGAAACTACCTGAATAAATTGGTGTAAAAAGGCATGTGATCAACGTTAAAATTGTACGTTTATACACATGCCTTACTTTATCTGAATAGAAATCTAGATTGGTCTAACAAGTCTGATTTGCATCATTTTTACATGCGGATATCGACTTTTTCTCATGCTGAAAAGCCAACAATAAAATCATCAGCCCACCCAAACTTAGTAAAACTCCGACCCAGATTGGGGCTAGCCAACCTAAACCTTGGCTAATTAACCAGCCGCCGAGAAAGGCACCAAAGGCATTGGCAATATTAAATGCAGAATGATTCAGCGAAGCGGCTAAGCCTTGTGCATGACCAGCGACATCCATTAAGCGGGTTTGTAGTAAAGGCCCCAAGCCTGCAATACTGAAGCTGACCAAGAAGAGTGCAATAAAAGCAGTGGCAAGGTGATCCATAGATAGGGCACAAAGCACATAAGAGCAGGCGTTGGAAACTAAGACCCAAATAATCGCCTTGTTTAAGTTTTTATCGGCAAAGTGTCCTGCGACAACACCACCAATGACCAACCCAAGCCCAATACACGCCAGCGCAAACGGAATGACTTGAATGCTAGCATGAGTATACTCAGTCAAAATAGGCGATACATAACTATATACAGAGAATAGTCCACCAAATCCAATTGCACCGACAGCAAGCGTGATCCACATTTGTGTATTTTTAAGTCCACGTAGTTCATTTTGAATGCTGGCTGTGTGATCCAGTTGCATTTTGGGTAGGCCAAAACAAATCGCGACTACGGTCAAAAATGCGATAGATGCAGAAAACTCAAAACCTGCACGCCAACCCTACAGCTGACCTAGCCATGTCGCAAAAGGCACACCAATCACGGTCGCGACATTCAGCCCCATCATGAGCATGGCGACTGCCGAAGCACGCTTTTGTTTTCCAGCAAACTCGGCAACCACCAAAGCGGCAATACCAAAGTAAGCGCCGTGAGGGAAACCTGAAATAAAACGTGATATCAGCATAGACTCATAGCTGTTTGCGAGAGCTGTACTGGCATTGGCGATACCATAAAATAGCATGAGACCAATTAAGAGCGTTTTACGCGGAACCTTTGCGGCCAGAATGGCAATTACAGGCGCGCCAATAGTCACACCTAAAGCATAGGCACTAATAAAATGCCCTGTGACAGGAATGCTGAGATTGAAACTTTGTGAGATCTCTTGGATGAGTCCCATCGAAACGAACTCAGTAGTCCCAATACAAAAACCACCGAGTGCCAATGCCAAAATAATGACAGATAAGTGGTGGGTTGGCGGGATGCAATTTTCTTGAGAGGACATAAATAGACGAGAAAATGAAAAGTATTATACGTTCTTTATCACATTAAAATTTGGTTGTTCAAAAAAGTTATAAGTGAACTAAGCAAGCGTATATTCATATGAACTCTGAAGGTTCTACACGATGAATATTTATTCATAGTGCTATATTGAGTGGACTTTCTATAAAAAGAAGTCAAATTTAAAGGCAGCAAATACAGATTAATCTGACCTAGTTTGAGAGTTTGGATTTGTTAGGCTAGGGGTGTCCTGTACCAATGATTAGGGTAAGTAACCCAGCCGCAATGAGTGGGCCGACTGGAACGCCACGTAGTAAAGCCACTCCTGCAACGGTTCCGACTAGTAAGCCTGCAACAACATCGGGTTGGTTTGACATCAGTTTTACGCCGCGCCCGCCTAACCATGCAACCAAAACACCAATGGCGATGGCAAGTAATGATTTGACACTTAAAAAAGATTTAAAAATACTTTCACCACTAATTCTACCACTTGCAATCGGCACTAAAACTGCAATGGTTAAAATGATGATCCCGATATTTAATCCATGTTGTTGGATGAGTGGGAAGTATTCACTCAGTGGCGTCATCCGTAAAATAATGAGTACTGCCGCAGCAATGGTTACCGCAGAGTTGTGACTGAAAATACCGCAAGCCAGTAGGATCAGGAGGACGATCAAGTTCAAATCTAAGTTCGGCATAGGGAGCGAGACTGGTCAAAAAAACATGTGCATTGTAACGTTTTTTTAGCCACTCTGCCGAATGATCCGAGTCCTTTGATTGATGTTCCTGTATTTCAGTATAAAATGAGCCTTTATTTAAAAATGTGGTGTGCTGATGCTGTTGGAAAAAATGTTGCAGTCGCAAGGATTTGGTTCGCGAAAGCATTGCCAACAGTTGATTAAAAATGCAGCCATTGAAATTGATGGGCAGATCATTACTGACCCTAAACATAAACTCAAATTGGATGCGCTGCATTTCAATGTACATGGCAAGAGCTTTGAATACCGTGAAAAAGTCTATATCGCCTTAAACAAACCTCAAGGCTATGAATGTTCACATCAGGCGACGCATCATTTTAGTGTTTTTGATTTTTTTGACGATGTGCTATTAAATCGTGGCATTCAGTGTGTAGGTCGTCTAGATCAAGACACCACAGGTTTATTGTTACTCACCGATGATGGTCAGTTTTTACAAGCGCTGACACACCCTAAAAAGCATGTGGCAAAAGTGTATCGGATGAAAACGGCCGACACTGTTACAGATGAACAAATTCAACAGCTGGAGCAAGGTGTCGAACTGCGAAATGAAAAAGGGAGTTTTGCTGCAACAGATGTAAAACGCTTAGCTGAATGTGAACTGCAAATGACCGTGCATCAAGGGGTATATCATCAAGTGAAACGTATGCTTGCGGCAGTGGGTAATAAAGTTGAGAGCTTGCATCGTCTGCAAATTGGAGCGCTCGACTTAACGGGGATACCAGATTTAGTCGAGGGACGTTGGATCTATTTAAATGCCGAACAAGTGGCTTTAGCCAAGACACGTAATGATCTTGAGAGTAAAGGTAGTCTTTAGAGGTTGAATATTATAGAAAGCAATGATAGGTCTTAAACTCATTATCCGCTACAAAGCCCATGGCTTCATATAAGCTGTGGGATTGATAATTATTCTTTTGAGTTTCAAGTGTAATACGAATGGCTTTTTCGTGTCGCGCAAACAAAATCGCGGTATCAATCAATTGTTTTGCTGAACCATGGCGACGATGGGGTGGAGAAACATAAACATCATCTAAAATATAATAAGTTGCGCAGGCCACAGAAGAGAAACCTAAATACAGCAGCACAAAACCTGTAATCACATCGTCTTTGACATGAATGAAGATGACGCTTTGTTCGTTTTCAAGGCGAAGTTTAAGGAACTTTTGGGAAAGCGCTAAGTTGGAAGATGCACCATAAAATTGGCGATATTCATCAAATAATACAGCAAGTTTTTCTAAGTCTTCTAAAGTGGCACGTCTAACGATCATGTATTACTCCATGCTGTATTTATAATGTTTACATGAAGCATACCTAAGTTTTGAAAGGGATATTTCTAAAATTTGTTTAAAAATGCAACACTGTTAAGTTTTGTCACTTTCTCCCAAGATTGCAGCTAATTCCTCAAAAAGATCAATATGTTCATCGTCTGCAAATAAATCATTGGTTGCTGTTGAGTCTGCACTGGTGATGTGTTCAACCGCTATTTGTTCTTGCTTAAGCTTACGTATCTTAATCAGCTGTTCAAGATTGATGTTCTGGTTTTCAATTGAGAATGGGATAGATTTGGTTAAAACCACTTGTTTGAAGAACAAACGAACGGCTTGTGCAGGTGTAATTCCCAGTTGTTTAAACACTGCAAAAGCTTGTTTCTTTTCTTGGGAATCGAGTCGAATTTGATAGACTTCTGTTTTTCTCATGATTTTTTAAATAATTTGAACGACTTAAGGGTAGAAGTTATTTTAATCAATTCCATTGTAATTTCAATATTCATACAATGGAATTTTAAATTATTTTGTAATGACAAGCAGATTACAATGTCAATTCAAGATTGGAGCTAAACTGCATAAGCTGTTGAGTTACTGGATCTTTAAATGAAAGATGCTTAGCTAAGAGCTGTAAAGGCTGACTAAAATCATCGTCGGCTTTATGTACAACTTTAGGATAGAACGGATCATTTTTAATCGGAAGACCTAAGAAGTTGAGGTGTACACGGAGTTGATGTTGCTTCCCTGTCTCGGGTTTAAGCTCATATTTTGCCCATGTTGCATCATGCTCTAAAAGCATGATTTCGGTTTCACTGTTCGGTGCTTTGTCTAGGACTTGCATGGTGTAGAACGGTTCACCTTTTTGCATGTGTAGTTTTACAGTATGTGGAAAGTTGAGTTCGCGGTTAAGCGGTGCAATCGCATGATAGATTTTTTGAACCTGTCGATCTGCAAACATTTGCTGATACAGCCCTCGACTGTGAATACATTTGGAAAACATCACTAAGCCAGCGGTTTCACGGTCAAGGCGGTGGATGGGTGTTAAATGCTCAATGCCTGTTTGTTTTTTCAGCCGCACCAATAGGGTTTGTTGAACATATTGCCCCGTGGGACTGATGGTCAGAAAGTGCGGCTTATCCACCACTAAGAAATGATCGTTTTCAAATAAAATATCATGCTGAAATGGCACTTCAATTTCGTGCGCTAAAAAGCGGTAATAAAACACATGCTGATTTTCACGATATGCCGAATCTGTATGGAGTGCATTACCTTCAGCGTCATAGACCAAGCCATCATGAAAACGTTGCTGCCACTCAGTTGCTTCAATATGCGGAAATTGGTCAGATAAATAAGCTAATACGGTGTGTGGTGCTGGCTTTAATTTAGGCAGAAACACTTTACTTGCGCTCACGCCATTGAGCAAAGGAGGGCAAAATTCAGCAGGTTTTATGTTGAGCATGATGTACAGGCAATATCTAATCGGTTGGTGCAGTTAAATACGAGATTTCAAGCTTGTGGCTTGGGCATTTTGTGAGTCCAGTGCTATCATAATTGTTCTTTTGTCACTTGTCGTGAGTATTATGCAGTATTCATTTAATTTAACGCTCAATAATGAACAAGATACCCAAAATTTAGCACAAATTTTGGCACAGCATTTTACGACGGGTGTGGTGTATTTAATTGGGGATTTGGGTGCAGGAAAAACCACACTAACACGCCACTATTTACAGCATTTAGGCCATCAGGGTTCCGTAAAAAGTCCAACCTATACCTTGGTTGAGCCGTATCAAATTCAAGGACATGATATTTTTCATTTTGACTTGTATCGTTTAAACGATCCGTATGAGTTGGAGTTAATGGGCATCCGTGACTATTTGGAAACGCCCAATGCGCTATTTTTGTTTGAATGGCCGTCTAAAGGGGGCGATGAGATCCCTGAGGCAGACTTAATTATTGATATTCAAAAATCTGAAGATGAACTGACACGTTCTACTACCTTAAGTTTTCATTCAGTAGCATTATTACAAGCTTTAGAGAGCCAATTAAACAATGCGTGATGATTTAAAGATACGCCGTATTCATACTTTGAATCCTGCTTTGGCCAATCAAATTGCAGCAGGTGAAGTCATTGAGCGTCCAGCGTCTGTGGTCAAAGAGTTACTTGAAAACTCGATTGATGCAGGTGCGACAGAGTTGATTATTCGGGTAGAGCAAGGCGGCAGTACTTTAATTGAAATCATGGACAATGGTCGAGGGATTCACGCTGAAGATCTCCCTTTGGCGGTGATGCGACATGCGACCAGTAAAATCCAAACCGCTGAAGATTTACATGCAATTGTCAGTTTAGGCTTTCGTGGAGAGGCTTTGGCTTCTATTGCAGCGGTGTCGCGTTTAACATTGACCAGTAGTCAAGCGGATGATGGAATTGGCTATCAAGTTGAAGTCAATGGAACTGCATTTGACCGTCAAGAGATTCAGGCTGTAGCTGCACCGAAAGGTACGCATATTCGGGTACAAGATTTATTTTTCAATGTGCCTGCGCGTCGAAAATTCCTCAAAAAACCTGGCACAGAGTTTGGTCATATTGAAGAAATTGTTCGGCGTTTAGCGCTGACGCATTTCGATATTCGTTTTGTGCTTGAACATAATCAAAGCATCAAACTGAACTTGCCGATTGCAGATAGTGGTGAGCTACGTTTTCAGCGCGTACAGCAGTTGCTAGGGCGCGCATTTACTGAAAATGCTTATTGGATGGATGCAGATAGCATCAACATGCGTTTAACAGGTTGGTTGGGACATCCCTCCGATGCGCGGGCTCAGGCTGACTTGCAGTATGTTTATGTGAATGGTCGAATTGTTAAAGATAAAACCATCTCTCATGCGCTGCGTATGGCTTATGATGGTATTTTGCATGGACATCAGCATGCGGGATATTTGCTTTTTCTGGAAGTCGACCCTGAAAATATTGATGTCAATGTACATCCGACTAAACATGAAATTCGCTTTTTAAATCAACGTGAAGTACATGAATTTGTACGTCACTATGCTAAAGATACTTTATCGCAGTTTCAAACGGCAACAGCAGATTTATCTGATGCCATGAAGGTTGCAGAGAATCAAGCTTTGATGTCTGTGCAGCCTCGCTATCAAGAGCCTTTGCAGTTGCATCG
>Ga0208704_100147_pt1 | contig 18025 bp, 17 predicted proteins | sample DeeseametaMP0144_FD_184221 | JGI IMG/M metagenome (GOLD analysis project Ga0208704, IMG submission 184221) | Marine microbial communities from the Deep Atlantic Ocean - MP0144 (SPAdes) | ecosystem: Environmental > Aquatic > Marine > Oceanic | place: West of Cape Verde, Atlantic Ocean | collected...
CGTCAAGTTTAGCTCTATTTTCTTTGGATTGATTAATTTCATTTTTTTCAGATTTAGATTTTTTTATTTTTAACCAGGGTTCGATTTCCTCGTATTGCCTGTAAAATGTGCTTAAATCTGCTACTAAATCTTTAACAACCTTTAAATGAGGAAGAGGATAAATACGAATATCACCATTGATGTCTTTGTGCGATTTTATACAAGAAAGTGTATTTACTCCATCAACATTCATGGCACAAGATCCACAAACTCCATGAGCACAAGATCTCCTAAAGGTAAGAGATGAGTCTATTTCATTTTTGATTTTAATTAAAATATCTAAAACTTTGTTTCCACATGCATCTATATCCACTTCGAATGTATCTTCTCTTGGATTATCATTTTTTTCTGGATTCCATCTGTAAATATGAACTATCTTCAAATTTGAAGAACCAGTTTTATCTTTAAAATATTGACCTTTTAAAATTTTAGAATTTTGTGGAAGATTAAATTGTACCATTAGTAAACTCTCTCTTTTGGTGGAAATGTTTGAACATCATTAGTTAGAGTTGATAAATTTACTGGTCGGTAATTAATTTTAACTTCTTTACCATTGTGCCAGCTTAAGGTGTGTTTCATATAATTTTCATCATCTCTTTTAGGATAATCCTCTCTCGCATGAGCTCCTCGACTTTCTTTTCGTTGATAAGCAGATTCCATGGTTGTGATTGCTTGTCGAATAAGATTATCAAATTCAAGGGTTTCCATTAAATCAGTATTAAAAATTAAAGACTTATCTTTAACAGATATAGACTCCATACCTTCATAGGGTTTTTTTATTTCATCAATGCCCTCTTTTAATATTTTTTCCGTTCTAAAAACTGCACATTTTGATTGCATTGTTTTTTGCATTGATAATCTAAGTTCAGATGTTTTATTTGATCCATTTCCGTTTCTTAATTTATCAAATCTATCAAGTAATTTATCTGTTTCACTTTTTGATATTTCTTCATGTGGGGAATTTGATTTAACTAATTCAGTTGCTCTTTTAGCGGCAGCTTTACCAAAAACCACAAGGTCAATTAATGAATTTGACCCCAACCTGTTTGCGCCGTGAACAGATACGCACGCTGTTTCACCTATAGCCATCAGACCCGGAACTTTTTTCTCACCACCGTTTAAAGTTAGAACTTCAGCTTTATAATTCGTTGGAATACCGCCCATATTATAGTGAACTGTAGGAACAACAGGTATTGGTTCTTTAGTTACATCCCGGTCTACAAAAGTTGCTACTGATTCTGAAATTCCAGGCAGTCGAGTTTCTATAATTTTGGGGTCAATATGCTCAATATGTAAATGGAGATGGTCCTTATTTTTTCCTATTCCCCTTCCCTGATTAATTTCTATGGCCATTGATCTGCTTACCACATCCCTTGATGCAAGATCTTTAGCGTTAGGAGCATACTTCTCCATAAAACGTTCTCCCTTTGAATTTAATAAAAAACCACCTTCACCTCTAACTGCTTCCGAAATTAAGCAACCAATTCCATAAAGTCCGGTAGGATGAAATTGAACAAATTCCATATCTTGTAAGGGAAGGCCTGCTCTTAAAACCATACCATTACCATCACCTGTACAAGTATGAGCTGCTGTAGCAGAATAGTAAATTTTGCCGTAACCTCCAGTAGCTAAAATTGTAATGTGTGATCTAAATCGATGAATGGTTCCTTCATTCAAATTCCATGCAAGTACACCTTTACACTCACCATTTTTCATTAATAAATCTAAAGCAAAGTATTCAATAAAAAACTCTGTTTTATGTTTAAGCGCTTGACCATACAAAGTATGTAAAATTGCATGACCTGTTCTATCAGCGGCTGCACAAGTTCTTTGAACTGGTTCATTACCATAATTTTTTGTCATTCCTCCAAAAGCTCGTTGATATATCTTGCCATCATTAGTTCTGCTAAACGGAACACCATAATGTTCAAGTTCTATGACAGCTTTTGGAGCCTCTTTACAAAGATATTCGATACAGTCTTGATCTCCAAGCCAATCTGATCCTTTTACTGTATCGTACATATGCCAACGCCAGTCATCTTCACCTGCGTTACCTAAAGCAGCTGAAATTCCTCCTTGGGCCGCCGCCGTATGACTTCTCGTTGGAAAAACTTTTGAAATGCAGGCAGTTTTTAAACCTGACTCGCTTAATCCCACAGCAGCTCTTAAACCTGCTCCTCCGGCACCTACGACTAAAACATCGTACTCGTGATCTACTATTTTATATGTGCTCATTAAAATTTATATAATAACAGAATTATTGTTATTGATGGGATAATTATACTCAATAATAGTCCCAAAAGATTTACGGCATTTTTGATTTTTTCATTTTGGATATAGTCTTCAACAATTTCACTTAATCCAATTTTTGCATGAAAAAAACCTGTTATAAGTAAAATTATAGTTAAGATTAAAAATAGTGGTTTGCTGAAAAAATTTATAACTGAATTATAATCACCTGTAGATAAAGTTATTAAAGAAAGCAAAAACCAAACAATAAGAGGTGCAACTATTAATGCGCTTGCTCTTTGCATTATCCATTTACGTGATGCTTTCATCTAAATTAATCCCCTTCCAATTAACCACAAGAAAACAGTCAGCAATAGAGAACTGACGATAACTATAACTCCTGAAATATTTACTGTTTTTATTTCATAGCCGTAACCTAAGTCCCAAAAAAAATGTCTAATTCCACTTAATAAATGATAACTGATCGACCAAGTAAACCCGATTAAAATAAATTTTCCAATAAAACTTTTTAAAAAAACTGAAAAATATTCAAATAAATTTTCACCAATTCCTGCTGAAGAAATCCATGCAGAAATAAAAATGAGACCTAACAGGTTTAATATTCCAGTAATTCTATGAGTAATGGAAAGCAAAGATGATATTTGCCATCTGTAAATTTGAAGATGGGGTGATAACGGGTTTTTTGAATCGTTCATTACTTGTTTAGCTAATATATTTTTTAATCAAAACATTTGCAATTTGAACCGCATTAAGGGCCGCACCCTTTAGTAAATTGTCTGAAACAACCCACATATTTATAGAATTTTTTTGTGTCTGATCATCTCTTATTCTTGAAATATATGTTACAAAATCGCCACTTGATTCAACTGGAGTTATGTAACCTCCATCTTTAGTTTCATCTACAACTTTACATCCAGGAGCCTTTTCTAAGCATTGTCTAATTTTTTTAGCATTAACTTCAGATTTAAATTCAATATTCACTGACTCAGAGTGTCCAACAAATACTGGAACTCTAACGCATGTGGCGCTTAAAACTATATTTGGGTCTAAAATTTTTTTTGTTTCTGCAGCCATTTTCCATTCTTCTTTTGTAGAACCATCTTCCATAAAAGAATCGATATGCGGTATAACGTTAAAAGCAATTTGTTTAGTAAAATTTTTTGAACTTACTTTTTGCTTATCTAAAACTAGTTTGCTTTGCTCTTCTAATTCAGTCATATGATTTTTACCAGCTCCCGATACAGACTGATAAGTTGAAACTACTACCCTTTTAATTTTAAATTGATCGTGTAAAGGTTTTAAGGCTAAAACTAATTGAATAGTTGAACAATTTGCATTTGCAATAATATTTTTATTTTTGTAAAGCTTTAAAGCTTCAGCATTTACTTCTGGAACCACTAAAGGAATTTCTTTATTCATTCTAAAATGTTTTGAATTGTCAATTACAATAGTTTTTTTTGCAGCAATAGGAGCCCATTTTTCTGCTATAACGCTTCCCGCAGAAAAAAAAGCTATTTTTACTTTTGCAAAATCAAAATCACTAAGTCCAACAACAGAATAAGTTTTGTTTTTAAAAGTAATTTTTTTTCCAACGCTTTTATCTGAAGCAATCAGATATAATTCACTAAATTCAAAATTTAGTTTTTCCAGAACTTCTAAAAGTTTTCTACCGACATTGCCTGTCGCGCCAACAATTGCTATATTCATATTAATTAAAGTATTACTATTGTTTTATGACCAATTCTAGACCAATGGCACGGCTAAAAATAATTTTTCTGACTATTCCTTGATAGTCCTTAATACTCAATTTTCCTTTAATTTTTATGATTTTTTTCTACAAATTTTTTGACTATCTCTCTCATTTCAAAAGCTTTTTCAAATATAATCATGTGACCACATTCTTTAAGCACTTGTAATTCAGAATTTTTAATTTTTTCAGCCATCTGTTTTCCTTTATCTAGTGGAACCATCTTGTCTTTGTCACCAAGTATACAAAGAGTAGGACAATTTACATTAGACGCAGCTCTCAACCCATTTTTATAATTATTGCACGCTCTAAGATCAACGGCTAAGCCTTCCTGAACTTGCCTTGGTGAATTAATAATTTTTTGAACTGGGTTTCCTCCAATAAACTTTTTTACTCCCTCGTAGCCCCATTTCATCATAAGTTCTACGGATTTCATATCACCTCCGTTTGCATAATTAATCAGATCTGGGTTCACTGGTAATTCGTATGATCCCGCTATAAGACTTAAACTTTTAATTAATTTTGGAAAACGATAAGCAAATTCAAGTCCAGCTAAACAACCTTGTGAATGGCCAATATATGAAATTTCATTAATTTTTAATTTTTCCATCAATTTTTTAATCCACTCGGCTATTTCTTCAATAGATTTTATAGCAGGTCCTTCTGAGCTACCATGTCCAGGTAAATCAACAGATAAAATACTGTAGCCTTTTGAAGCAAGAAACTGCTCGTGTAATGACCAAACTATATGAGTAAGGCCACTACCATGCATTAAAATAATTACTGGCTTTGTGATATCGAAATCTAATCCACCAGTTGATACAAAAACACTTTTTTGATCTACTTCGAAATTCAGCTCATCTCCTTGGCTTTTTTTCTTAATTCGAATTTTTTTATTTTTCCAGTGGATGTTTTTGGTAGTTCACCAAAAACTATTTTTTTTGGAATTTTAAATCCAGCCAATGTTTCTTTACAAAATTTTATTATTTCCTCTTCTGTTGCTTTTTTTTCTGGTGTTAATTCAACAAAGGCACATGGTATTTCTCCCCATTTTTCATCTGGTTTAGCAACCACTGCAGCAAGTGAAACGGAAGAATGTTTTGCTACTGTATTTTCGATCTCTATAGATGAAATATTTTCTCCGCCTGAAATGATAATATCTTTAGACCTATCTTTTATTTGAATATAACCATTAGGATGCGTAACCGCTAAATCACCTGAATGAAACCATCCACCTTTCATGGATTTTTCTGTTGCTTCTTTATCTTTGAAATATCCCTTCATTACAACATTTCCACGTATCATTATTTCTCCCATCGTTTTTCCATCTCTAGGAACTGACTGCATGGTTTCTGGATCCATTACTTCAACATCTTCTGTATTTGGGTAACGTACACCTTGACGGGCGTTGATTTCAGCTTTCTCATCTTCAGTTAAATTATCCCATTCCTTATTCCATGCGCACTGTAAAATATGTCCATAAGTTTCTGTTAGGCCGTAAACATGCATAACTTCAAAACCCAAGCTTTCCATTTTTTTAAAAATAATACTTGGCGGAGGAGCTGCTGCTGTCAAAACATATACCTTATACTTCAACGGTTTCTGTTCATTCTTTGGAGCATTTACTATCATATTTAATATAATTGGTGCGCCACCGAAATGAGTTACCTTATGTTGGGTTATTAAGTTGAAAATTTCTTTAGCCCTAATATTCCTGATACATATTACTCGTGCATGAAGCATTGCGAGCGTCCACGGATAACACCAACCGTTACAATGAAACATAGGAACCGTATACAAAAAATTTAAACGATTAGGCATATTCCATGCCACTGCACTTCCAGTAGACATTAAATAAGCGCCTCTATGATGATAAACAACTCCTTTGGGATTACCTGTTGTGCCAGATGTATAATTTAATGAAATTGCTTGCCATTCATCTTTTGGTTTTTTCCATATATAGTTAACATCGCCTTCATTTAAAAAACTTTCATATTCAAATTGTCCAAAATTTCCTGCATCCTTTAAATCTGCTTGCTTGTCATCAATATCTATAATTAAAATTTTCTTGTCTAATCCTTCCATTGCTTTTTTTACAATATTATGAAATTGACAATCTACAATAAGTGCTTTGGTATCGGCATGCTTTAATATGTAACTTACTGTTTTAGAATCTAATCTTGTATTAATTGCATTAAGTACAGCACCTGTCATTGGGACGGAATAATGAGCTTCGAATAATTCTGGCGTATTAGGAGCCATAATCGACACAGTATCACCTAATTTAATTCCATGTTTTGTTAAAGCACTAGCAAACTTTATACAACGATCATAAGTTTGTTTCCAAGTATACACTCTCTTTTTATAAATTATGGATTCATAATTTGGATAAATATCTTTTGTTCTTTCAAGAAAGCTTATTGGTGTTAATGGAATAAAATTCGCATTATTTTTTTCAAGATTTTTATCGTAATCATTCATATAAATTAACTAATTTTAGATTCTTTTATAATTTCTGCAATTAGCTCTTCTTTTTTGTGTCCCATTAAATGTATTCCTTTAACTCCTTTAATTTCACGAAAAATTTGAATTAATTCAAGACAAATTTTTTTACTTTCTTCTTTTTGATCTTTTGCCTGTTCTAATCTTTTTATAATCTCATCTGGAACGTCAACACCAAATAAATTATCATTCATCCATTTTGCACTTTTAGCTGAAGCAAAAGGCCCTAATCCTATTAGAAAATATGTTTTTTCTAATATCCCAACATCATCCAACACTTTCATATAATCAATTAACTTTTTTTTTTCAAAAATGTACTGTGTTTGAAAAAAATCAACTCCAATTTTAATTTTGTTTAAAATTTTTTTAGTATTAGGTTTTCCTTTTGAAGGAACTTCTGCTGCTCCAATAAATAGCTTTGGAGGAGGATCAATTATTCTTCCTGATGGAAATTGTTTATCCTTTCTCATCAGATTAGCTGTGGTAACTAGTGTTGCACTATTAATATCTTGTACAGGTTTTGTTTCCGGCTGGTCTCCAACTTTTGGATCATCGCCAGATAAACAAAGAATATTGTGTACGCCTAAGGCCGATGCTCCAACCAAATCACCTTGTAAAGCTAGACGATTGCGATCGCGAACCGTTAACTGTAATATTGGTTCAATATCATTTTGAGCAAGAATAATTGCCGCTGTTAGTGAAGACATATGCACTTTTGCTCCAGGACTATCAGTTACATTAACTGCATCTGCAACGCCCTTTAATGGCATTGTTTTTTTTAATAAAACTTCTTGATTTGAGGCATCAGGAGGAGTGGTTTCTGCAGTAAATACAAAAATTCCCTCAGATAATTTTTTGTGAAGTAAGCTTTGATATTCCATTTTAACTAAATTTAAAATCCATTATGTACTTACTTCCTGAAATTGCAGATTTATAATGGGTGTCTATTCTAGGTAATACTCGATTAAAGAAAAAATTTGCAGTTTCAATTTTGTCTTCAAAAAACTTTTTGTTGTTATTTATTTCTTTATAACTAACATTCAACACTTTTAACCAAGAATATGCTAGGGCCATTAAGCCTAGAATCTTGAGATAATCATTGCATGCTGCGCTAGCATCATCCTTAGAATTTTTTATGCTTTCCTTAATCCAATTTGTAAAATTTACTAGTATTCCTAAATAATTATTTAGTTTATCAGCAAATGGTTTTATTTTAGTCTCGGTTTTATTTTTTTTAATTTCTTCTTCAATAAACTTAATGTATCGGTCAATAACACTTCCATCTTTATTAATAAGTTTTCTAAAAACTAAATCTATAGATTGAGCTGAATTAGTTCCTTCATATATTGGTGTAATTCTATTATCTCGGTATAACTGCTCAATGCCTTGGTCTTTTGTATAGCCATAGCCTCCAAAAATTTGCATCGCGTCACTAGTAATTTCCATTCCCATATCTGTAAATAATGATTTTACAACAGGCGTCATCAAAGATACTAAATCTGAAGCTTCTTGTTTTATTTTATTATCGCTGTGGTGTAGACTAACCTCAATTTGTTGAGCTAACCAAAAACTTAAAGCTCTTTCTCCTTCAATGATCGACTTCATACTTAATAATGATCTTCTAATATCAGCATGATCAATAATTAAATCTGCTCCATTTGCTGTCTTGCTGTTATTAGATTTACCTTGCTTTCTCTCTTTTGAATAATTTAAGGCATTTTGATACGCAATTTCTGATATTCCCAAAGCTTGAATTCCTACAACAATTCTTTCTAAATTCATCATCGTGAACATTGAACTTAGTCCTTTGTTTTTTGACCCAATCATATAACCAATTGCTTCATCAAAATTTAAAACACATGTAGACGATCCCTTGATTCCCATTTTACTTTCAATAGAACCAGTTGAAACTCCATTTCTTGGACCTAAAGATCCATCTTCTTTAACTTGAACTTTTGGAACTAGAAATAAACTAATTCCCTTTGTTCCAGATGGAGCATCAGATGTTCTTGCAAGAACTAAATGAATAATATTTTCTGTAAGGTCATGGTCTCCTGAAGTAATGAATATTTTTTGACCACTCAATTTAAAACTTCCATCTGATTGTTCAGTAGCTTTTGTTTTGAGTAATCCTAAATCTGTTCCACAAACAGGTTCGGTCAGGCACATCGTGCCGCTCCATTTGCCCTCAACAATTTTAGGAAGGAATTTTTTTTTTATTGTATTGGCACCGTGATGAAGAATACAATTATAAGCGCCAATACTAAGTTCGCTATATAATTTAAAAGAAAGGCTAGCAGAGGATAACATTTCGTCAAAAAATGCGCTGATCGTCTTTGGTATGCCTTGTCCACCATATTCTGGATCACAGGATAATGAGGTCCATCCATCTTGAATAAATTTTTTATAAGCTCCTTTATATCCTGGAGGCGTTATGACTACTCCATTTTCAAAAACACATGGCATATCATCTCCTGCTTTAGCTAAAGGCAAAATAAGATTTTCGGTAATTTTTGCTGCTTGTCCTAATATATCTTTTGCAAGATCGGAGTTAACTTCTTTGTATTTTTCGAGTTCATTATAATGCTTATTATCTCTTAACTTTTCAAAGAGAAACATCATGTCATCGATAGGAGCGTTATAGGTTACCATTTAATTTACCAGAGGCTTTCCAGTTGTTAGAGTATGTTTAATTCTTGCTTGAGTTTTTTTCATCTGAATTAATTGAATAAACGCCTCTAATTCTAATGCATAAAGGTCATCTTCGGACAACTCTTTCTCAATAGTTGTGTTTCCTCCACTTAATACAAAAGCTAATTTTTTTCCAACTTCCATTCCGTGTTCTAAAATTTTCTTTTCTTTAAAAAGATTTTCTAGAGTTTGAAACATTTTTTCTCTAACTTGGTTTCCTGATAGTTTGAAAATTGGTGTTTCAGGAGGCTTATAGTCACCTTTAATTTTGGCAATTAAATCTTGCGAAACTGAAAGTAATTTATTTCTGTTCATAATACTTTTATCTTTTGCTAATAAAAACTTAAGTGGCATCGCTTCTACAGGCGAGGTGGCCGTTTTAGCATATCCAATAATATCAAATACTTTTTGTGGTGCAAAATCCGGATCTTTTTTCGCTTCTTCGGTTTGCATCCAACGCCATAACATTTCTTTGCAACCGCCGCCAGCAGGGATTAATCCAACTAACGTTTCTACAAGCCCCGTAACAATATTTGTGTGAGCAATTACATAATCGCTTTGAACCAAAATCTCAAATCCACCTCCTAAAGCTAAACCGGAAGGTGCAGAAATAACGGGGTTTTCAGAATATTTAAGCTGCTTACAAGTCATTTGAAAATGATGAATAAATTTTTCTATCGCTTTCCAGTTCTTCTCTTTTACAAATTCCATTACATAATTTAAATTTACTCCAGCAGAAAACTGCATGCCTTCATTGATGATGATTAAATTTTTATCAGTCGCTTTTTTTAAAGCATCCATTGAATCATAATCCAACGTATTTGCTTTAGTATTAAATTCTACAATTTTATAAATTGAATAATCATAAATAAATGCTGATTTATTACTTGTAATATTCGCAATTTGTTTTACCTTTCCTAGAGTTTCTAAATCGGTATAGATTTGCCTTTTCCCATAAAAAGTATCAGATTTATTTTCATATAATCTTTTTATAAATTCATTCATTTTTAAATTTTTGTCTTTTTCTACAAAAAATTTTACTCCAAGTTCTTCAAGCATTTCAAATGGGCCTCTTGACCAACTAAAGCCTAGTCTCATTGCTTCATCAATATTGTTATAATCTTTTGTTACGCTGGGAATTAAAGAAGACGCATAAAGTATAATTTTTGAAACCACTGACCAAGTGTATTTTCCATATTTGTCATTTCTGGAAACTAAATCTTTTAAAGAAACATTTTCTTTAATATTGAATTTAATTTTTTTTGATGGTGCATATTCTCTAGTTTTTAAATCAATAACTTCTAAAACTTTTTTTCCTTCTTTATTATTAATTCTACGAAATCCACCTTTACTTTTTCTTCCTGTATACCCATTTTTAATTAGATGTGTAATGAGTGGAATTTCTTTTGCCACTTCATGAAAAACATCTGAGGTAGGCAACTCTTTTAAAAAACTTTTTAAAACATCCGCCATTAAATCTATTCCGATTAAATCATATAGACCAAAAGCTCCTATTTTTGGTAATCCCATTGGTCTGCCATAGAGTGCATCTGACTCATCTACACTTAATTCCATTTTGATAGCTTCGGTCATTGCTACTTGAATTGCATAAACGCCAACTCTATTACCTAAAAAACCTGGTGTATCTTTACAGATAATAACTTGCTTGCCTAAATTTTCTTCACAAAAATTTTTTAAAAAATTTATTTTATCTAAATCATTAAAACTTTCTTTAACGATCTCTAATAGACCCATATATCTAACGGGGTTAAAAAAGTGAGTTATACAAAAATCTTTTTTGTCTTCATCAGACATTTTTGATGATAAAACTTTTAATGGAATGGTAGATGTATTTGATGAAATAATTGAGCCTTTTTTTCTCTCTTTTAGTATCTTTTCATAAAGATTGAGTTTTATATCAATTCTTTCTACCACAGCTTCGACTATCCAGTCGGCTTTTCTTACAGCATCTAAATTCTGATCTATGGTTCCTATTTTAATTTCATCAATTTTGCTTTTATCTATTAATAAAGGAGGTTTGGATTCGTAAATTCTTTTTTTAGCTTTTTTACAAATTTCTGTTTTTAAGTCCAATAATGTAACAGGAATATTTGCATTGCATAATTGTGCCGCAATACCAATTCCCATTGTTCCAGACCCAATTACTACAACATGATTAATTTTCATTGGGATAAATTATAAAAATTTTATTATTATTGCAATTTTGAGACTATCGCATTGCCCATTTGTGAAGTGGACACTTCTTTTTTACCTTTAGATAAAATATCTTTAGTTCTTAATCCATCATCAAGAACTTTTTGTACAGCTTGATCTAAGTTGTCTGCTTCTTTCTCTAAATCCAAAGAATATCTAAGAGCCATAGAGAAGCTAAGAATAGCTGCAATTGGATTAGCTATTCCTTTTCCGGCAATATCAGGAGCTGAACCATGAACAGGTTCGTACATAGATCTCATCTTGCCATTTTTATTTTTTGCACCCAAAGATGCTGAAGGCAATAAACCTAATGATCCTGTTAGCATAGCAGCCTCATCAGATAACATATCTCCAAATAAATTGTCCGTTACAATTACATCAAATTGCTTTGGGTTTCTTAGTAGTTGCATTGCACAATTATCTGCAAGCATATGATTCAATTCGATATTAGGGTACTCATTATCTTTAAGCTTCTGAACTTCCTCTCTCCAAAGAACTCCAGCCTCCATAACATTTGATTTATCACATGAAGTAACTTTTTTATTTCTTTTTTGTGCAAGCTCGAAAGCTACTTTAGCTACTCTAATTATTTCGTTAGTTGTATATGTGTGCGTATTGATACCTTTTCGCTGTCCGTTTTCGATGGGTTTTATTCCTCTTGGTTCGCCAAAATATATACCCCCAGTAAGTTCTCTAACGATCATAATATCTAAACCTGAAACAATTTCAGGTTTTAAACTGGAAGCTTCAACTAATTGTTTGAAACAAATTGCCGGTCTAAGATTTGCAAATAACTTTAATTCTTTTCTTAATTTTAATAATCCTCTTTCAGGTTTTTTTGAAAATTCTAATTTATCCCACCTTGGACCTCCAACAGCTCCCAAAATTACAACTTCAGATTCTAATGCTTTATAAAATACTTCATCTGTAATTGGATTTTTATGTTTTTCATACGACGCACCACCTACTAAATCTTCGTCAACTTCAAAATCTAAAGATTTTTTCGAGTTAAGCCATTGTATGACTTTTTTAACTTCAGCAACAACTTCCGGCCCAATCCCGTCTCCTGGCAACAATAAAATTCTTCGCTTTTTAACTTTTATCATATTAATTAGTCCAAGGTTTAGTTTTTTTAAGATTTTCTTCATAAGAAGATATTTTTTCTGATTTTTCTAAAGAAAGTGAAATATCATCTAAACCATTTAACAAACATTCTTTTTTAAAAGGATCGATTTTAAAATTAATTATTTTATTTCCAAATTTGATTTCCTGTTTAGTTAGATTTATTTCTACTATTTCTTTTCTTTTTGAATATTCAACTATTTCTTCTAAATTATTTTGACTTAAAACTATTGGCAACATGCTATTTTTAAAACAATTATTATAAAAAATATCGGCGAAACTTGGACCTATAATACATTTAATTCCAAAATCTAATAATGCCCATGGTGCATGTTCTCTTGATGAACCGCACCCAAAATTTTTCCCCGTTAGCAAGATAGATGACTTGTTGTAAGGTTCCTTGTTTAAAACAAAATTATCTTTTTTTTTTCCTTGCTCATCATAGCGCATTTCAAAAAATAAACTTTCCCCAAGTCCACTTCTTTTTAAAGTTTTTAGAAATTGCTTTGGAATAATCATATCTGTATCAACATTTATCATTGGTAAATTCGCAGGCACTCCTTTTAAAATATTAAACTTTTCCATTTTATTTTTGAAACTTTCTTACATCTGTCAAATGTCCATCAATTGCTGCAGCGGCAGCCATAGCCGGACTTACAAGATGAGTTCTTCCTCCACGACCTTGACGTCCTTCAAAATTTCTGTTTGATGTAGATGCACATCTTTCTTTAGGATTAAGCTTATCTGCATTCATAGCCAAACACATCGAACAACCCGGTTCTCTCCACTCGAATCCAGCATCTTTAAATACTTTGTCTATTTCTTCTTTTTCTGCTTGTTGTTTTACAAGGCCAGAACCTGGCACAACCATAGCATTTACATGTTGAGCAATTGTCCTTCCTTTTATAATTTTGGCCGCATCCCTTAAATCTCCAATTCTTCCATTAGTACAACTTCCAATAAAAATTCTATCAATTTTAATATCGGTCATTTTTGTATTCGGTTTAAGTCCCATATAATTTAAAGAGCGATTCATTGATGCTTTTCTGTCTTCATCCTGTTCTTTGTCCGGATCAGGAACAGCGCCAGTAATAGTTACAACATCTTGAGGAGAAGTGCCCCATGTTACCATTGGGCTAATATCATCACCTTTAATTTCCACTTCTTTATCAAATTTAGCCTCTGGATCTGATTTAAGACCAAACCAAGATTCAATTGCCTTATCCCAATTTGTTCCTTTAGGAGACTTAGGTTTATCTTTTAAATATTGAAAAGTTTTTTCGTCAGGTGCAATTAATCCTGCTCGGGCGCCCGCCTCTATTGACATATTGCAGATTGTCATACGTTGTTCGATATTCAAACTTTCTATTACAGATCCAGCATACTCAATCACAGATCCAGCTCCACCTGCGGTACCTATCTTTCCTATTGCTTGCAAAATTACATCTTTAGCAGTAACGCCATTTGGTAACTTGCCTATTACTTTTATACAAAGATTTTTTGATTTTTTTTGAATTAAAGTTTGGGTAGCTAAAACATGCTCGACTTCTGAAGTTCCTATGCCAAAAGCTAATGCTCCAAAAGCTCCATGTGTTGCGGTATGACTATCACCGCAAACTATTACCGTGCCTGGTTGAGTAAATCCCTGTTCAGGTCCAATGATGTGAACAATTCCTTGTCTTTTGTCTTTCATATCAAAAATTTCTATACCAAATTCTTTACAATTTTTTTCAAGCTCTTCAATTTGAGCTTTCGATTCTTGATCTTCTATGTCTTTTGATCGATCAGTTGTAGGCACATTATGATCTGCAACTGCTAAAGCAAGATTTGGCCTCCTGACTTTTCGTTTTGACAATCTTAAGCCTTCAAAGGCTTGGGGGCTTGTAACTTCATGTATTAAATGTCTATCAACATATAATAATGTTGTTCCATCATTTTGTTGATGAACTATGTGTTCATTCCATATTTTGTCGTAAAGTGTTTGGGGCATTGATAGAAAAAAATTATTTTTTCTTTTTTTTTAACTCTTTTTTTTTGTATCTGGTTTAGATATTGCCTTTTGAGACTCTTCTTTCTTTGGCTCAGTTGCAGTTACTATTATTTTTTCTTGTTCTTGTGATTTATTTTCACTAACTTGTCCGGAAACATTTATACCAATTTTTTTCTTAATTTTTTCTGCAATTCTTGCTGACTTACCTTTTCTATCTCGAAGATAATATAACTTGGCTCTTTTAACTTTTCCTGATCTTATAACTTTTATTGAGCCAACAATTGGACTGTATAAAGCAAATGTTCTTTCTACGCCTTCGCCAAATGAAATTTTACGGACTGTAAATGATGAATTGATGTTACGGTTCTTTTTCGCAATACAAACTCCCTCAAAATACTGAATCCTTTCACGTTTTCCTTCAACAATTCTTACGCCAACTTTAATTGTATCACCTGCAGAAAATTCAGGAATTTTCTTTTTTGCCAAAATTCTTTTAACACTTTCCCTGTTTATGTCTTCGATATTTTTCATTTATTTTTATTATATTTTTCCCATAAATCTGAACGTCGACGTCGTGTTATATCCTCTGATCGAGCTAGACGCCAGTCCTTAATTTTCTCATGATCTCCAGTTAATAGTACAGATGGAATTTCTTTTCCCTCCCATTTTTGAGGTTTTGTATATTGTGGATATTCAAGAAGATTTTTTTCAAATGTCTCCTCACTTAATGAATTAGGATTTCCAAGCACACCTGGAAGTAATCTAACAACAGTATCGATAATTACAAAGGCACCTATTTCACCTCCTGATAGAATTAAATCACCAATGCTAACTTCTTCTATATTTCTTGTTTCAAGTATTCTTTGGTCTACTCCTTCAAAGTGACCGCAGATAATATTTATATTTTTATCCAAAATTTTTTTTGCATAAATATGATCAAATTTTTTACCTTTAGGTGATAGATAAATTACTGGTTCTTTATTGTTAATAATATTTTTATCTAAAGAATTTGCGAGAACGTCAGCTTTCATAACCATTCCACTGCCACCACCAAAAGGTGTGTCATCAACGGTTTTATGTTTATCCGTGGCATAATCTCTAATGTTAACCATTTCCAATGACCATATTTTCTTCTCTAGTGCTTTCTTATAAAGACCACTAGCCAAAGGCCCTGGAAACATTTCAGGATACAAAGTGAATACTCTTACTTTCCACATTTATTTTTTCTTAGGATCTTCTTTCTTGGGTTCTGTTTTTGGAGCCGCTGTTTTAGGAGCTTCTTTCTTAGACTCTTCTTTCTTGGGTTCTGTTTTTGGAGCCGTATCCTTTTTTGGAACGTATGCAGCTGGTTTATCACTTTCTGCTTTATCTTTTTTTCTATCCTTTTTTGGAATTGCTTTAAGTGGATTGTTTCCTTTGGGTGGCATAGGAAAAACTTCGGCCTCTCCTAATATTCTAGAAACTCTTAATGTTGGTTTAGCACCTTTGCTTATCCAATGTTTTATTCTATCGACCTCTAAATTAACTCTTTCTTTTTTTGTTTTTGGTAATAGTGGATTAAAAAAACCTACTTTTTCAATAAATCTTCCATCTCTTGGAAATCTACTGTCTGCAACTACAATTTTGTAAACAGGCCTTTTTTTCGCACCACCCATTGATAATCTAATTTTAAGCATATTATTTGTCCTCCATTATTACGGGACCTGAGACAGGATCAGTTACCCCTAATTCTGGAGAAATTTCATCAAGCAAAGGTCTAACAGTATCTAATCCTGCAATCATTTTATCTCTTGCTTTTGCAATTGACTGCTCGTCTTTCCACTCTCCAATGGTACACATATTATTAGGACCAGTTTGAATTAGCTTCATTGAAATCAAACCGTCTGTTCCTTTCATATTATCAAAAAATTCTTTGAATTTTTTCATTAACTCGTCTTTTTTACCTTCCTTAACTTTACTTCTAACAACGTTCATAAATGTTGGCATTATTTTTTCCTTTCTTTTATTTTAGTTGGTTAAAAATTTCTGGCGGCATTCCACCTTTAGGATTACCTTTAGACATTTTTTTCATCATATTGGTCATCATTTTAAATTGCTTTAGCAATTTATTTATAGTGGCCGAATCTGCGCCTGATCCACTAGAAATTCTTTTTTTTCTTGAACCGTCAATAATTTTTGGATTCAATCTTTCTTCTTTTGTCATTGATAAGATAATCGCTTCATTAATTTTAATTATATTTTCATCAATATTTGAATTATCCATCTGTTTTTTTATTTTAGACACTCCAGGTAACATTGATAGAACTCCTTCCATCCCACCCATTTTTTTCATTTGTCTCAATTGACCTAAATAATCTTCCATAGAAAAAGTTCCGGCTTTTAAGTTCTCTTCAGTTTTTTTAATATTTTCTTGATCAAGATCTTGAGAAGCTTTTTCAACAAGAGAAACAACATCTCCCATACCTAAAATTCTATTAGCTATTCTGTCTGGATGAAAAACATCTAATTGTTCAATTTTTTCTCCTGTACCCATAAATTTGATAGGAGTATTCGTTGCAAACTTCATACTTAGCGCGGCACCACCTCTTCCGTCACCATCCACTCTAGTTAAAATAATACTAGTCAAATCTACTGTTTTTTTAAATTCTTGAGCAACATTTACAGCAACTTGTCCAGTAAGGGAATCTGCAACCAAAATTGTTTCCGTTGGATTTGCCATAGATTTAATTTCTTTAATTTCGTTCATCATAGAAAGATCAATTTGAGTTCTTCCTGCGGTATCAAAAATTATTGCATCAACCCCACTTAAAGAAGCAGCATTTAGAGCTCGCTTAACAATATCAAGTGGCAATTGATCTTTAACTATAGGTAATGTTTGTATTGAATTCTTTTCCCCTAATATATTTAACTGTTCTTGTGCAGCAGGTCTATAAACGTCCAAACTAACCATTAAGGATTTTTTTTTATTATTTTGTTCTAAATATTTAGCAAGTTTTGCTGCTGTTGTTGTTTTTCCAGATCCCTGTAAACCAACCAACATCAAACAAACTGGAGGAACTGCATTTAGATTTAATTCGGATTGAGTATCACCTAAAATTTTTACAATCTCATCAAAAACGACTTTGACTATCATTTGGCCAGGTGTTGTTGATCTAATAATCTCTTGGCCTATAGCCTTGGGTTTTATGTTTTCTATTAATTTCTTAGCAACAGGTAAGGCAACATCTGCTTCCAACAAAGCTTGACGTATTTTTCTCAAACCTTCTTCAACTTGAGATTCATTAAGTGAAGGTGCTTTTTTTAAAGAACTAAAAATTTCTTCAAATTTACTTGTTAAATTTTCAAACATAATTCATTTATTCCAACAAAAATCGCACTAGTGGGCGAACCCTCGCTGACTAGTGTCGATACCTTTGTTTCCAAAGACACCGCAAAAACTTCCTTTTACGGGAATAGTTGGCAAGCTACAT